>Ga0206934_1017_pt2 | contig 50254 bp, 40 predicted proteins | sample Alteio_BWOrgHeat_16_FD_152932 | JGI IMG/M metagenome (GOLD analysis project Ga0206934, IMG submission 152932) | Enriched cells from forest soil in Barre Woods Harvard Forest LTER site, Petersham, Massachusetts, United States -... | ecosystem: Environmental > Terrestrial > Soil > Temperate forest >...
TCAGTGTCGCAATAAGTGCAGCGAAGTCCGCAGCCGGTCATTCGGACAAAAACGCATGGCTCTCCGGCGCGCGAACCCTCCCCTTGAATAGAGTAAAATATTTCGTTAACACGCAGAACGTCCGTCCGCTGTTTTTCAGCGATGGAAAGAGGCTTGGATGTTTCTATTTCGAGGATCTCGTGCATGTGCCAACTGAACGGGTATTTGGCGGATTTCGTTGATTTCGGCAAATAACGCCATTCTAACCCATTTGCTTCCCATCGAACAAAACCGCTTGCTCAAACCGCTCACGACCTTTAAGATCGGCGGACCAGCGCGGTATTATATCGAAATAGCTGATCCAGCCCAGCTTAATGAGGCATTCGAGTTTGCGGAGTCGAAAAATTTGCCAGTCCTTGTACTCGGTGGCGGGAGTAATATGCTTATTAGTGACCGAGGGTTTGATGGACTGGTGATTCGAATCTGTAATAGCGGTATTGTAGCGCAAACTTCAGTTTGCGATCAAGTGACGGGGTCGCAAACTGAAGTTTGCGTTACATTACGAGTCGGGTCAGGTGAAATTTGGGATGATGCTGTAAAATTTGCCGTAGCAAATAATCTTTGGGGCATCGAAAATCTTTCGCGCATTCCGGGGCGAACAGGAGCCGTTGCGGTACAGAATGTGGGGGCCTATGGTCAGGAGATCAAGGATGTGCTGGTGAATGTCGAAGTGTTCGACCGAAAGACGAGATCGCTGCGAACGCTTTCGAACGAAGAGTGCAAGTTCAGTTACCGCAAAAGCATTTTCAATACAACGGAGAAGGATCGTTACATCATCCTTTATACAATCCTGGTATTAAGCGCGACACCCAAACGCAATCTTTCTTATCCCGATGTAAAAAAATGGTTCGATGGCAATCCGGAGCCATCGCTTGCCGAGATTCGAGAAGCCATCAAAACCATTCGCGACAGGAAATTCCCATTTCCGGCAGAGTCGATAGAAGGGAATGCCGGTTCGTTTTTCAAAAATTCTATTCTTACAAAAGATCAATACTCCGATCTTGAACATCACTTCGAAAATAATCTGCTGGAGCATTTGGAACGATTGAGGATGATTCGCACTCGAAGCGAACGTGATGAAATAAAAATTCCAAGCGCATTTATTTTTGAAGCATGTGGATTAAAAGGATTTCGTCGAGGCAATGTGCAGCTAAACCCATCGCAGCCCGTTGTGGTGCTGAATGTAACAGGTGAAGCGACCGCGGACGAGGTGCTTTCCGTTGTGAAAGAAGTGCGGGGGATTGTTCAGGAAAAGACGGGGCTTCATCTTTACACCGAGCCGGAGTTGATTGGCTTTACAGCGAGCGAACTCCAGCACTACGGATTCAACGATGAAGAAATTACAAGGTATATCCATTGATCTAAAAGAAAATGCGGATCACCAAGATCGAATATCGATTCTTGTAATCCGCATCATCTTGTAAATCGCGGTTATGCTTTCACGAATTCGGCTTCGAGCGAGATCGTGACTTCTTCTCCTACGACCACTCCGCCCGCTTCAAGTGCTGCGTTGTAATGCAGTCCGAAGTCCTTGCGGTTGATCTTTGTTTTGCCTGTGAAGCCGACTCGAGTTCCGCCCCAGGGATCTTTCATTTCATTTGTGCGCTCGGCGGTCAGTACGACATTTCGCGTCACGCCATGAATGGTCAGATCGCCTTTGATGAGTAGCTCATCGTCATTCTTGTGCTGCCACTGCGTTGAATTGAACGTGATCTCGGGGTATTTTTCAACCTCGAAAAAATCCGCGCTTTTCAGATGACCGTCGCGGTTTGGCTCGCGCGTGTCGATCGAAGCTGCCTGTATCGTGACCGATACCGAGCTATTCTCGACATTTGCTGAGTCATACTGGAGCGTTCCGGCCAATTGGCGGAATTCACCTCGTACGTTCGAGATCATCAAGTGGCGCACGCTGAAACCGGCATGCGAATGAGAAGCATCCAGATTCCACATCGGCGCAACTTGCGTCAATGGCTTTTCTTCAAGAACAAGCTCCTGAACCGGAGCTTCCAAAACGTCTGTATTTGTGTTCATAATCAATTCTCCTTAAAAAAGAAACATAAAAGTTGTTACAACGACTATTTACGCGGCTCAACAATAGTTGTTTCAACGAATAAAACATGAATAATCACTTTTCTTTAAGAAAGACTTGATTTATTGGCAGATGAACGTTCTATTTCCCCATTTCAGGGTGAACGTTGAATCCAAGACCTTATAGATATCGAGGTATTCGGGCATAGGAAGGCGCTCAAGGCGAATTTGACGGGAGACTATTTCGAAATCCGGACGATCGTGGCGCAAGAGAAGCAGCACGGGAGTTCGGGAATGAAATCGAATTATGGGATCATATACATTCACTCGATTCATTTCATGCGCTCGGCCGACCCACAACGAATCCGGATGGATGGGATTGAGTTCGAGATCATACGTTATTGAATGTGGTAGTAGCAGATAGCACCAACGATACCACCACGATGCGAGAATCACTTGACCGGAATCATTTCCGCCATGTGCGAGCAATGCATCAAGAGTCGTAGAATTCAGACTATCCACTGCCCGAATACCTGAGATGTTCGTATATTCGAGTGCTCGGTTGGCAAGCGTGAGCATGCGTGACTCGGAATGCTCATATCGGTGCATTGCGCCATGGATGAAGGAATTGCGAGTGTCTTCGTTATCATATAATTTTTGTTCTGCACCCGGCAAGGGAAGTAAAAACCAAAATGCATTCAATAGAACAACTCCACTGGTAAGTATTATGGAGTTCCGCGTAATAAGAGGTCGAGTAAGAGCATTGTTGTTTTTTGATCGTCCCTTTTGTTTTTCTGCCATCCATATCGCGGATTGATCGAGAAGAACAGCAACAACAAGTATGGCGGATGGAACTACATTTAGTAAATATCCCGCCTTCATAAAAAAGATGAGGGCATAGAAAAGCAATGGAGCAATCGCCACAAGAGCGACAAATTGTGCTTTCGTATTCCGTACGTACGATCGGATGAATGAAATGATATGACGGGGAAAGCGCAGTATTATCGCAACAATTGCAAGGCAAGATGCTCCGAGCGAAAGAGGGAGATAAAATGCGACTTTCTCGATCGTGTCGATCTGGCTTTGCCACGAGTTACCGAAAAGAATAGATTGTGTCTTAAAATTATTCTCCGAAAGAAGATACGACCAATAGGCCGAAAGTCCTCCGGCTTCTTGTAACAGTTCCATCACCCAGATTCCTGTTACGATCAGAAAGCAAAAGACAGAAGCCAATAGTAGCTCCCTGGATGGCCTCCGTTTCCAAAGGAGATAGAATGTTGCCGGGAGAAAAAAGAGAAGACTTGTCGGCCGCGCAGCCCCAGCAAGTGAAAGCGATATAAAATAGAAAATGAATAGTGACGATTTCGGTTTTTGATTGTCATTCTTAATGAGTGCGAGGCCCAAGAAGAGTAAAAGACCGGTAAAGAATGCTTCCTCCACGTATATTGCATTCACGGCGCCATGGAACCAAAAAAGTGGGGTAGTTAACCAAAGCAATGCGGCGATGATCGCGACACGCTCCCCTCGCAAAGCTGCAGCAGAGCGCCATAGAAAAAGCACAGCTCCTATCGAAAGCAAAACACTAACCCAGAGATATGCTTGATTGAAGTCGCCCGTAATTAAATATAATAATCGGCCAAACAGGACATGGAGAATATATCCCGGCATTTGGGGGGTGACTTGCCCTAAATCGAATCGAAATGTTGCAACAGCGAAATTGATCGAGTCGAATTCAAAAAATGTTTTTGCACGAAAGGGAAGTCGTGTAGCGAGTGTCGCAATAGCAAGAGCGATTCCAGTCAATGACAGTAATTTCTTCTCGCGTGTCATTGTCATTGCTCCTTTACCCGATAAATGCTCATTATCGTATCAGCTGCCGAAGCAAGTGGAAGGCGAACGGGAAATTCATGCTGGAGTATGAGCGAATCCTTGTGTTGTTCATAGAACGGTGGGTTCAGCCTCCGATAGATCAGAAAAAGATTCGCTCCCGATTTGCGTGCCGATCGCCAAACCGAATCCTGATCGTGTTGAAGCAGCCAAAGTGAAGGTGTCATCAATCCGGTGAGATCAATAACCGGTTTATTTAAAAAAAATCCAATCATTCCAACGTCATCTACTGCTAATGTGTCATTAGGACGCATATTTTGCCGAAGCCATCCGACGACTGCAAGATGCTGGTCGTTTATGTTCCGAACGGACTCGGCAGCGATGAAAGACCATCGGACTATTTGGATAAAACCTGCAAGTAAAATCAAAATAACAATAGACTTTTTGATACTATTCAGTGTATGAATTTTTTGCTCGATTTCCTTCCATGCTCCTATTCCTAACAAAATAATAAGTGGGAATACAGGAAAAAAATATCTCCCGGAATGCCGGAATTGTGGGGCGATGAAGGATTGAAGGATGGGTAACCCGACCGCTATAATATAGAGGGTGTAATATTCTGACTTACGCCGCAAGAGCCAGACCGCTGCAAGGAGAAATACAAATATAATAACATTATTACTTGCGAGAATTTTAAGTGCATATAAGAGATATGCAATGTTGGGAATGAAAGAAATTCCAGCGCCTTGCACAACGCTCGAATGAGAAATCAGGCTGTTCCTCGTGAGAAGCGGCAGCAGGAATGCTGGAGAAGCAATGCCGATCACTGCCAATATGGCGAGAGGTGCCTCGGAACTATCTGAACGATTTCGAAAAGCGGCGGCGATCCAATCCAGAGAGAGAATGAGTGCGACGAACATGAACTCTGGTCTCACGAGCAGCGCCATTCCAAGCCAGATCGCCTCGCGCACACGAATGCAGTTTCGCTTTCTGGAACGTATATGTTCCTCTATAACAAGAAGCATGAGAAGTGCAGCAAGAGCTGTCTCCATTCCGCTCATCCCGCCCCATATAAGTCGCGAAGAAAGCACTGTTACAAATCCGGCAAGCCGCGCATGATTCTCCGACATTCCAAAAACATCTCGTGCTACACGATACATGCCTGGACCTATTGCAAGGTATGCGAGCATCGAAAGCGCAATTGCAACAAGTTCGAGTCTCACAGTGAAGAGTCCCCCGAATGCGATTAGCGCCACCCACAGTGGCGATGTATCCGCCGTTAAGGTTTGTCCCGCCTGAAAGGAGTAGCTCGATCCCTGCAGAAGATTCTTTGCAAATTGAGCATGAATATATACATCATCTAAGGGAACGCCGAGGAAATGGAGATCGGATGATTCATTCCCTGCCATTAAAGAATGCTGTACGATCGCAAAACAAAGAAGAACGAAAACTCCTGCGAGAATCAGCCATGTTTCAACACGATAGCTACCAATTCGTATGCGAACAGATCGCACTTGCGGATTCAGAGTCATCCAAGATAAATAATTGCAAGCATCGCAACGCCATACGCCGCGAAATTCAGGAGCATGGGAATGTCTGTTAGCACCACCTCTGTGGGATTTTCACCGAGCATTTTTTTGTGGAGCAAATAGAGATACCGAAACACGCCATAGAGCACAAAGGGAGTAGTGAAAATAAGGTTTTCCGTACCAAACATTTTTACAGTGCGATCCGAGACCGTATAGAGTGCATAGCTGAAAATAAATCCAGCGGCACAAATCGTCGTCATTTGCTCTGTGAATTCCACAGAATAATGTTCCAATACTTTACGGGTGTTCAAAGCACCTGAAGTCTGAGTGCCGAGCGCGATCAGTTCCCCGCGCCGTTTTGCGATACCCAGAAAAAGTGAAAGGAACATGGTGGTGAGAATAAGCCAGGAACTTCGTGCTACGTCCAAGACAAATGCACCGCCGATGACACGCAGCATAAACCCGATAGCAATGACGAATACATCGATAAGCACCACATCCTTCAAATAGAAGCTGTATGCAAGGTTCATCACAAGATAAAAGCCGAGGCATGTGACAAAGCGCCAATCGAGACCGTAAACAAAAGCAGCAATCAGAACAAGTAGTATCGCAGCAATAACAAATGCAGAGCGGAGTGTTATCTCTCCCGATGCGATAGGACGGAACCTTTTCTTCGGATGCAACCGGTCACGTTCGCGGTCGGCGACATCATTTAACACATAAACAAAACTTGCCGTAAGACTAAAAGCAAAAAAAGCACGGAGCGAAAGAAGGGCGGAATCCGGGTCTAATAGCTTTTTAGAAAACACCAACGCCGTAAAGACGAAAATATTTTTCGTCCATTGCTTTGGTCGAAGAAGGCGAATAGCGGCTTTAATCGAGATCACTTGGAATTGGTATCTTTTTCTTAACACGTTGCCGTACAAGACCTATTCCCCAAAAGATCAATACTCCTGACCACGTAATGCCCGAAATCCATAGCCCGGCATACTCAAGAGGCGTCCGTTCGAGTTGCCAAGTTGCGGTGTAGTGCCCGGCTGGAAGGACTGCTACGGCGCGGCCAATGCTGTCAGGATGGGAAGGGATTTCTCGGTGATTAGCATAAAGGTGCCAAAATGGCCAATAGAATTGGTGGAAGGTAACTGTTTTCTGGGTATCGATTGTCACATCGAATACTTGGGATGTCGGCAATTTCGCATCTAACTGTAGCCCCTCATTAGATTGAACATTTGCGAATGAAGTCAGAGGATCTGCTGCGTGACGCTCCATCGTTTGCTTGAATCCATCAAGTGCAACGGTGAACACGGGCCGATATTCCGGGGAATCTTCTGGCGGGGCAGTGAAATGAGAATAAATATGTAGATTAAATACGATAAGAATTGCTGGCGGGATAGCCCCGATAACCACAAACCATGTAGCGGCATACGCTGCACGTTTCATTGCAGTCGATCGCGCAATTCCCACCATGGTGGCCGCCAAAAGCACGAAATGAGAGAAGAACCGAAAACCAAATTGAATAAGCTGAAATGGAAGGAGCGTATTCCATACCACTCTGCTCAATGGTAAAATGTTCAAATAAGTGATAACAATAAGCAAAATCAATCCGACTCGAGCCAGAAGGGTTTCAGGGTCTGTCGAATCTGACATATCAGATATTCGGAGTTTCCAAAATGCAAGACCAATAAGCACGGGAGGAATATAGACAAAGAAAAGATGATAGACATAGAGCCAATTGATTCCAACGAGCAGAGAGCTAAATTCCGTCTTCGGGTATATTCCGATCATTTCATTGACGCGCGCGAATGAGTCGGCAGTGATAACTGCACTAAAGTGGAAAGCTGTAAGTACGGTTGCAAGTCCCGCAGCCATTATATAATCCCAAAGCACGGTTAGGCGGATCTTTCTCCAAACGGCAAGTGCAGCAGTTCCAATGCAGATCATGGTAACCAATGTGACCGGCACGCTGGTAAGAGCAAGCAAAGCGGAAGATGTTCCCAAAACGACAATGTGTTTCCACCGCGGCTTGTTGTCGCCAATACAGGCGTCTGGACGCATGATTGCAACCAATTCAAGCCAGACAATAGGAATAAAGACATAAGCTACATGCGTTGGAAGCGCTCCCCGGTGATAAAGCTCCACGATTCGGAATGGCGCAATCGAATAAAGGACTGCTCCTAAATTCATCTGATACCCTTGTGATCCAATGGAGCGAAGGAAGAGCCGCGCGGTAAGAAAGCTTCCAATCGTCATCAGAAAGCTAACCGTTTGAAAGAGAACAGTTGCGCTTGTTATGGATGTAAGACAGCCAATGATCGCAGCCATATAGAAAGTAACCGGTGGATAAAAATAGAATGTTGCGGCACCAAATCCATAAAATCCGGACGGAACCCAGCGAGGAACCAAAACACCTTCTGAAATGAGCGTTCTGAATTGGCTTATCCAGTTTAAATGAAGCCTTGCATCGAGACCATAAGACGTACTCACGAAGGGAGCGAGCAGTTCCAAAATGACAACAAGGCAGAGAGCTATTTCGAGAATCATCGGGAGTCGAATCGACTCTTTCTCGCGGTTGAACCAGGAGTGTACTCGAGAGTTCTTTCGAATGGTTGTGGGAATTACCATTTATGATTAACTCGGTTTACGATAAGAACTAATTATTAAATATTTGTGGAGATGTCTTTTCTAATTCGCCCTCTTCTATAGCGTTGAAAAAAAACGACCATATAAGCAAGCGCAATTCCGCAAAGGGTCATTTCAGAAATCCATAGTCCCGCGAGTTCGAGCGGAGTCTTCTCCAATTGCCACTTTATGGTGTAATCCCCTTCGGGCAGCATTGTAGCTGCGCGACCAATGCTGTCGGGCTGTGAAATAATTTCATGATTATTGATATAAAGGTGCCATGTCGGCCACCAAAATCTGTGAAAGGTTACTTTACGACGTCCATGTAGATTGACATCGTATTCTTCAAAATATGGTTTTGCAATGACCCGTGCAATTTTTTCGCCGTCTTCGAATTCCGCAACAGCAGGAGGATCCATTCTGTGCGGTTGATAAACTCTCGTCATTTCCTCAATGACAGGGATAAAATTTACCTTTTTTCCGGGCAGTTGGTTGACAAAATCATCGCTTGGTGCCGAATAAACTGGCCTGTATTCCAATGGGTCTTCAAGAGGACGAGAGGTATGGGGAAATATGTGGAGACTAAGCACCAATAGAGTGGCCGGACAAAGCGCGCCGAGTATCCAGACCCAGAGGGCACTCTTCGCTGCGCGACGCATCGGATTAGAATATGCAACACCAACAAGCACTGCGACAAAAAGTACGAAATGAGAGTAAAACCTCCAGCCAAATTGAATGAGCTTAAAAATAGGGAGGTACCTCCAGGCGGGAAGGCTCACGTAAGGAGTTTCCAAATAAATTGTTAAGGCTACTATTGCAAAGCCGACTTGGACAACAATACGCTCGGTATTATTCATCTTATTATCCCGAGACTTTCGAGATCTCCAATATGCAAAAGCTATGATCGCAATGGCAGCGTAAAGCAAAATGATATAGTATAATGCTGGGATACTTGTTTGGATAAAAAGATGCAACAGAATGAACTGAGGGTCACCCCCATCTAAGTCCGATAAATGTGAATAGGGCCCTAGAGAAATTGCTGAAAAAAAATGATACGCACATAGACCGACACCAATCAAAGCGGCGATAGAAGCGTCTATCGTTGCTTGCATCGTCAAATATTTCCTAACGACTAAAGCGGCAATAGCAATACATACTGCGGTGGCAAGTACTGCAGGAATGTTTGTCAAAGCCAACAGCGCGCACGAAATGCCAAGCGGCACAATACGTTCGACGCGGCGCGAATCGTTTTTTCTGACGATCTCGATCAAGCCATACCAAACAAGTGGGATAAATACATATGCAACATGCGTGGCAAGATTTGAGCGGCCATACAGATCGGCTAAACGAAATGGAGCGAAAGCATATAGGAGTGCGCCCATGTTTATCTGATATTTCTCAGATCCAATTGATTTGAGTAGAATTCGGGCTGAAAAAAAACTTCCTATGGTTGCAGCGAGTCCGCTCATTTGATAAAGCGTAAATGGATCGGCCTGCCCAATCAAAATTTTAAAGAATGTGGCAAGGTACAACATTACAGGCGGGTAAAAGTAGAAAGTTGTAGCACCGAAACCATGAAAGCCATCGGGAACCCAACAAGGGATGAGTACCCCTTCGGAGACAAGATGGGTGAATTGATCGATCATATTGACTTGCAAATGCCCGTCTACGCCATAAGTTTTTGTCGTGAATGGGATTATCAGTTCGAGGAGGACAGCTAAGGCAAGGAGTAAATGAAAAATCCTCGGAAATCGAAACGGAAGTGCGGCGAAAGGTTTTTTTGTCACTACTTTTTGTGCAAGATCTGCGATAAGGTGCGATTTTTACGTTTAACGCAATTTAGGAGCAGGGGCATTCCTGAAATTAGAAGAACTATCACAATAGAAAACTCCGAAATCCAGATCACGGTCTTTTCTGTCCGTGACCTCTCTAATTTCCAATGCACCCTATAATTCCCATTAGGCAACTTCGCTACGGCGCGTCCGAGGTTGTCTGGCCAGGTCGAAATTTCTGAATCGTCCACATAAAGATGCCATGCAGGCCAATAGAATTGGTGGAAAGTAATTTTTTCGGGTTGTGAACGGTCGCTGATAAAATCATCAGTTGAATGTTCAGAACCCGAAGAGTCGATATTCAGTGGACGAGATGTGAAAATTAAAACATTTGCTGCGCGGGGCAAGTACTCTGGGCGATCTCCGGGTTCGTCGGTCGTGTGTGAAAATAAATGTACGTCTCCGAGAATGAGGATCATTGGAATTAATGATCCGATCGACCAGATGCCAGCAATAACCGAGATTGATCTTTTCATCAGCGTGGATCGTGCAATACCTGCATTTACAGAGACGAAGAGCACAAAGAAAATATAAAACCTCCACGTGCCTTGTGCTATCGCGGAAATCCGGTTCCAAATTGGCTCACTCACAATAGGCATGTCGAGAAATGCTACGACGCCGATAATGGAAAGCCCTATTCGGAGGGCGGTAGTTTCTTGCTTAGTCAGCGTCGCGGGATTGTTCCTAAAAGAACGATATGCAAAAGCCAGGGTTCCGGCAGCGATATACAATAGGGCGAAATGATAAACCGCTGGTAGAGTTGTTTCTTTGAAAAGATTAACAATGAGATATACCGGGCTTCGAACCAACTGGTTAAGCTGGACAGAGCTATGATATTCAGCGGCAGGTATCGTATAAAAAGCAGATAGTGCCAGCATCACGACAGTACTGATTATAAGCTTTCGGGCTACAGGGGCATTTATTTTTTTGTGTTCAATTATTGCGACAACCACAATCGCGACCGTCGTTGCGAAGGTCAGTGGGATACTACTCAGAATTAAGAGCGTCGAGGAAATTCCAAACAATAGAATGCCACGCCTTTTATTTCGAGAGGTCATGATCTCGAAAAGCCCACATGCAATTAATGGAATGAATACGTATCCCAAATGAGATGAGAGAGAGGTTCTTGAATATACTTCTGCGATGCGAAACGGTGCGAATGCATACAGACATGCACCGAGCGCTGCCTGATAGGAACCGGCGCCAATTGTTCGAAGCAACTGCCAGGAGGTGAAAAAGCTTGCAACACTCAAGACCAAGCCCGTGATCATCATTAAACGGTATGCATTCGAGATGCCAGTGAGGAATCGAACAAATGTGGTAAGGTAAAAGAATAGTGGAGGATAAAAGTAGAACGTAGGCGCCCCATAGCCGTGAAAACTTTGCGGTATCCATCTTGGGGTAAAAATGCCACTTGAGAACAATTCCCAGAAACGCTCGATCCAATAAAGATGCGGCGGGCCGTCCGTTCCGTAAGTCTTTGCAACGAATGGTGCGAAAAGCTCCAACACAATAACCAGCGCCAGTAGGATTTCAATAGTCCGGGGAAGGCGGAACGATGGTGGTGGCTCGAAGGATCGGTTCATTGCGATCAAGCTATTCCTGTACCAGACAATGTTTCTCGCGTTTTGCACTCTTAATTCCAAAGACGATAAGGAGCACGAAAGAAACCGACGAGATCCAGTTGCCTATCTGCTCGGCTATGGATGTCACTAATTGCAGCAAAATCGGGTATCTGCCGGGTTTCAAAAGAATTACCATGCGGCCAATGGAGTCAGTCTGTGGTATTGTTTCCTGCCCGTCTAGAATACACTTCCATTCCGGCCAAACAAATTGATGAAAGGTCATACGGTGAGGAGCCTCAACGGACACGAGGCATTCCATATTGCGAGAGGATTTCCGTATAAGTTGAACGGATTCGGTAGATGTAAACGATGGGAAATTAACAAAGAGAGGGTCGTTGATGTGGGGAAGAAAGAGACTATCCATTGCAAACTTCGCAGGCACGGTGTTGGCCGGTAAGTATTCCGGAGGATCCATCCAGAGGCTCGTTTCGTGTGAATGGGCTTGGATTCGGAAAATCACGGTCACCGATAGAAGTATTGCAATAATACTCCAGGCACTAATGATGCGCCGTGCGAACGAGTTCCAGAACAGCTCGATTTCCCCTGAGCTAAATCCGAGCACGGCGAGCGTCAACACGACAAAAATGCTGAACCGTGCATGAAATCGAAGGAGATGAAAAACGGGAACATAATTCCACAGTGGGCTTGAAAGGTATGGCGTGGCAATGATAACCCAAAAAGCAAGGACAATAATAATTCCTCTTGAAACCAACGGTGCAGCAGTTCGACCGTAGGAGCGCCAGTACCAGATCAGGAGTGCAATCTGGGAAAAATAGATCAGCATATCCTGCACCACAAACCGGACTTGCGTTCCATGAAGAAGAGCAGGCACCCAGTTCCCGTCTGGGATATTAAGATAGGTGTTTACTTGGGTGAACTTCATGAAATGAAGCGAAGGAAGATATTGAAATGCCACGAGCCCCATTCCAAGTAGCACACTTTCTCCGATCCGTATCACATGTTCGCGCTTGACGACCTTCCGAAAAGCGAACCACAGCACCAGAAGTGTCATCCCGGCTGCAACGCTCAATGGAAATGCGGAGAGTAAAAGCCCCGCCCACCCAATGGTCAACAACAAGCTGGGTGTATAACGTCCCAAACCGATCCGAACTTGTTGCGATTGAACTACGCCAATGCACCCTGCAAGGATCAGCGGTAGGAAGACAAATCCCATGGGCTGCGACAGGGAACTGCGCGAGTACAGGTCGAACTGGCGGTACGGAGCAAATGCATAGAAAAGGGAACCTAAAAAAGCGTTCCATTGCGTTGCGTCGAGCCGACGCAACAGGTAAAAACAGGATGCTCCACTCGCTACCGTGGAGATCAATCCGACCACATTGAATACCGTTTCAGGGCGTTGCAATGAGGTTGTCCACACCACCAGGGAACTGACATAGTAGGTAAGCGGTGGGTAAAAATAAAACGTTGGCGCTCCGAAGCCATGAAATCCATCGGGAACCCATTTGGGGAGCCAAACCCCTTCGCGAAGCAGGTCGTAAAAGGCGCGGATCCAATGAAGATGGAATGATGCATCGTCGCCATTCACGGGCGCCCCGATCGCCATCACAATTCCGATCGCCGCCGCCGAAATGATAGCTCCTGGAAGCAGATAGCGTTCGAACGTCGACGAGGATGCACCGTGGTTGGAAGCACGCTGAGACTGGTTTGGCATTTAAGAAGTTATGAAAAACCCTCGAAATACTTTTTCATAACTAAAATACCACCGATTCCGTGTATTCACCGAACGGAACTTTCAGCGTGTTCACCATCTCGCCGAGCGTTACATAGTTCCGAGCAGCTTTGATGAACAGTGGCATCAGATTCTGATGTCCAAATCCAGCGGCCCGAATATCCTCGATGGATTCATCCACGGCGGCTTGGGAACGGTTTGCCTTTACGTCCGCAAGTTTGCGTTTCTGCGACCGTTCCACTTCCGGCGAAATTTGCAGGATCGGAATATCGATCTTCTCATCCTTTTCGACAAATTCGTTCACGCCGACAATGAATTTTTCCTTCTTATCAAGTTCGATCTGATAGCGATACGCCGCATCCGCGATCTCTCGCTGGAAGAATCCCGCTTCGATCGCCGGTATTACTCCGCCCAACGCATCGATCTGATCGAAATAGACATTCGCTTCGCGTTCCAAACGATCCGTTTCGGACTCCACAAAATACGACCCGCCCAGCGGATCGACCGTATTGATAACGCCAATTTCGTATGCCAGGATCTGCTGCGTTCGAAGTGCGATCTTCACTGCTTTCTCGCTCGGCAGTGCCAGCGTTTCATCCATCGAATTCGTATGCAGCGATTGCGTACCGCCCAGCACTCCCGCCAGCGCTTCATACGCAGTGCGGACGATATTATTCTCCGGCTGCTGTGCTGTCAATGAACAACCTGCGGTTTGCGTATGGAACCTTAACGATAGCGATTTCGCCGTCTTAGCACCATACTTTTCCTTCAAGCGCCGTGCCCAAATTCTGCGGGCGGCGCGCAGCTTCGCGATCTCCTCGAAAAAGTCGATATGCGAATTGAAAAAGAACGAAAGCCTCGGAGCAAATTCATCCACATCCATGCCGCGTGCTACGCAATGCTCCACGTAGCAAAATCCATCCGCCAGCGTGAAGGCCAGTTCCTGCGCCGCCGTCGAGCCGGCCTCGCGGATATGGTAGCCGGAAACCGAAACTGGGTTCCACTGCGGAACTTCCGCGGTGCAGAACTCGATCATATCCGTGATGATCCTCATCGAGGGTTCCGGCGGATAGATAAATTCCTTCTGCGCGATGTACTCCTTTAGAATATCGTTCTGCAGCGTTCCGCGCAGTTTGTCGAAACCCACCCCTTGCTGTTCCGCGACGCACAGATAATATGCAAAGATCATCGCTGCCGGCGAATTGATCGTCATCGAAGTGGAAACTTTATCCAGCGGAATGCCGGCGAACAGCGTCTCCATATCTTTTAGCGACGAGATCGCCACGCCGCAAATTCCCACTTCGCCCTCGCTCCACGGGTCATCGGCATCGCGGCCCATGAGCGTGGGTAGGTCGAACGCCGTCGAAAGTCCCGTCTGCCCGTGCGCCAGCAGATATTTGAACCGCTCGTTCGTATCTTCCGGAGTTCCAAACCCGGCGAACTGTCGCATCGTCCAAACTTTTCCGCGGTAACCATTCGGATGAATGCCTCGCGTATATGGGAACTGTCCCGGAAACCCAATATTGTCAATGAACGCATTCGGATCTTGTAGGGACGTGCTGCGCACGTCCGCCCCACTGCCGGTCGGTGCATACACCGTCTCCAGCGCCTTCCCCGAAAGCGTCGTGAACTTCATTCCCGTTTCCGGACTCGCGCCCGCCTTGGCCTTCCAGAGCAGATACGCTTCCTGGTATTCCTTGCTGTGCTCGAAGGATGTGGATGCCTGGCCATTCGAATGGCTTGCTCCGTTAGTATTTAAGGTTGATTTTCCGTTGGTATTTGCCATGTTTTTCCCTGGCAACCTTCAACGAATGCCTCGCGATTTTCGTCCCCTATAGGCCAGCTCCCCGGTCCGCAATAATTTTTGACCGATCGTCGAACCTACTGCTCAGACAAGCCACTTCTTCTCATATTCCTTCGCTTCATACCTTCCTGTCTCAAGCTCATATTCCGTCGGTTCCTGGCCTTTCTTGAAGATATGGTTCATGTGTTGCTCGTAATACCGTTGTAAGAGCCGCGATCGCGCAAGCGGAAGAAGCTCCCGGCCGTATTTCTCGGTGGCTTGCTGCCACGGATCGGCGTGATAATCGGGCTCATCTTCTTGCAATCGGAGCCATTGCATCTTCTCCAGTTCGGTTCGGAAGACCGGGATCTTCCGGTATGGCTCTCGCCGACCAAAATTCGACGAACGCATTTGTACTTCATGAACTATGCCGTTTTCAGCTTGTTTTGGCCGGTTTCCCGACCCTGTCTCGTTCTTTCGATGACGAATAAGGTGCTCGAACGGATCGTTCATCCGTTGAACCGAACCTGCTTGTGCAGAGATAATCCCGAGCGGACCCCTGCCCGGAAGGCCGGCGGCAAGATCGCGCTTCATCTCATGGGAGAAGATAAGGAACGTCAGCCCGAGCGTATCCCGAAGCTCGATAAGCTGCATGACCATCTTTTCCCGCTGGCCGCGGCTTATCGAAGCGAACTCGAACGAGTTCAGGATCACGACCGGGTGATGCTCTTTGGTGCCACGGTCCTCGATGTCACGGCGAAGCCGTGCCGTATCCCATGTGCCGAGCGGAACATCGTAGATAAAAAGATTCTGAAGGACACTCGGCCCGTGATCGGGTTCCTCATCTTCATCGTCATCGTCCCAACCATAATCTCCCTCGTCATCCTCCTCTTCTTCCTGTGCATCCGCTTCTTCAGCCTCTTCTGCCTTGGCATCGGTTCCCATCCCGCTTGCGGGAGGGGGTAAGTGCGGGAGCCCCGATTTCTTCAGCGCCTCCGTAAACGCCTCCTTCATCAGCGCCACGCCTGCGTAGGTATTGACGTAGAAGACGTCGAGTTCGTTGTGATCCTTCGCGATGGAGAACGCGATCTCCGCCGCGATCCTGGTGTTCTTGCGGATATCCCGCGATAGTACCAGCGTGAACGTATCGTTGAGCACCTCGACGCGGTCGTCGTCATGCTGGTAGGTATAGAACGCTTTCGATTCCGGCTCGCTCGGCATCGCCATCAGCGATTCGAAGGTCAGCCGCCGCTTGTTTCGTGTTGAGTAATACATATTCGTCCCTGTTTAATGTGAAGCCAAAAATGTGAACGCTACATCGCCGTTCGACGAAATAATCCGTTGTGAGCACCTTTTCTCTCAGAAATAGGTGCCCATAATAGATACTCAAATATAACAGGTGAATATCAAAAATGTTTCAAAAATATCAAAATAATTTGAATTTATGAAAAATATGCGTGTATTTGATAATTATACCTGACCGGTGCTCTCCGTACACAAGGAGCCATAAACCCCGAGGGGGTGACGTGCCAATGTCGGGGGTGGAGCGAAGCAGAACCCCGATAGGCGATTTTTTTAGCTCTAGAGGGGTGGCACTACTCTGAAATAGCGTATTTTTGTAATTGATTAATCTAGCTCTGAAAACCACATGACAACCAATCAAATTATTAAGACCTATCAAGCGCAAAAGAGGAAAAATCAACGGCAGGCCATTCATAGGCAAAAAGAGCTTGAGCGACAGAGGAAAGAGTTACATAAATTAACGGATGCCCAAATCGCCGCACACGAAGTAAAGGTCAATGAAAATCACATTGATCTTCTGACTTCATTCCATGCTGAGGCATCAGAACCTTATGATTGGGCCGAACTTCAATCGACGGAGTTGCCGCAGACTCCAGAACCACTTTCAATTAATCAAGATGTCGCAAGGGAACGCCTTCATTACTTCAAACCAAGCATAATGCAAAAAATGCTTGGGAAGGAAAAAGAAATCGTTGCCTCTTTACAGCAAGAATTAGAAGCAGCAATTGCAAAGGATAAAGAATTGCATGAGAATGCGCTCAAAGAACATCGTGAATCTACGGAAGAAATATTGAAAGTTAAGGAAATAGCGAGTGGTGTCCTTGATCAAGATTTGAATTGGTATGTAAAAGCACTTGACCATTTCAAGCCTTACGATGAAGTTGCGAAGTATTTGACGAGTTTCCAAATTCACAGTAAGCATAATAGTTATCTTGAGATCACGATAGGTGTTGCGGATGAGAATACCGTATTACCCAAAGAAGAAAAGACGCTTACGAAAAGCGGAAAGGTTTCGTCGAAGCAATTAACGGCTTCTAGGAAAAATGAGATATATGGCGCATACGTCTGTGGTATTTCATTAAGAATAGCGAGGGAAACGATGGCCCTCCTTCCTGTCGAACGGGTCATAGTTCATGTCAATGCCCAGTTATTGAATTCTGTGACGGGTTATAAAGAACCAAAAACAATTTTATCTGCTCTTTACCCTAAAGCAACTATTAATCAGTTGAATTTTGATGCAATAGATTGTATTCAAGCTATGGGCAACTTTAAGCATAACATGCAATTTTCAAAGACCAAAGGTTTTACCGCCATTGAGATTTTGGATTCAGCAATTAATCCTTAAGCATTGGACAAGAAGACAAAGGCTGGAATTAAATTAATGCGAAAAAATTGATATTGAATATGATTCAAAGTTCGCTCGGTCATCCAGAGTGACATTGGCGTACCGATCATTAGTGAACCATGATTTTTCTTTATAAGGTGCAGCTGGAGGAGGGGGTACGCCATGTACTGATTTAAAAACCCATGGTTTACCAAATTCAGATTTGAGTCTTTCCAATGCCTGCTGCCTCCATTTGTGTCTTTCCTTCATAGGCCCTTTAAAAATATACCTGGTATTTGAAAGACGCTGTGAAGAATCAAGTTCTGCCTCCACTTTAACTAATTTACCAAAAATAGTCACACCGGTGGCTTCGAGCGTATAGGGTGCGGGCGGAATAATCTTTTCTATTTCATCGCCACTAAGGACAGTTGTATCTAATTCGAAGTTAGACCAAATTCGAACAATCGAATCAATCGGCATTCCGATGGGAACTTCCTGAGCATTCGTTCTCTCTGGGATAAACATGATTGGAATCGTAAAGATCAAAATTACAATAATCTTAATTTGCATAGCTTAATTTCCTACTCAAAAGTCGGTCGACTCTTGTAAGTCACTTTGCATTTTTATCGTTCCAAAGCTTTTGTCTATAAAATTTGCAAACATCCCCCCTACATTACTCTCACGCTCTACGACGCCACAGGCCGCGAAGTGGCTGCGCTTGCCAGTGGCTTTATGGATGCGGGCGAGCATGATGTGCCGTTCCAGCGCAGCGATCTCCCGAGCGGCGTGTATTTCTACCGACTGGCGAGCGGCGGGCAGTCCCAAACGCGGGGGATGGTGATAAGCCCCTGAACCTAAACCTGGATTACGCTGATTGGGAACATTGAGTCATTCCTAAAAATCAGCGAAATCAGTTTAATCAGCGTAATCCAGGTTAGGGAAGAAAACCCCGCTCGCAGTTGTTGTGCCCCCAATGCCAGAGAAAACCACGAAAAAGAAAGCCGTTTTGGGCGAAATTATGAATGGCGAATTGAAAATGACGAATGGGCACGCACCCACTTCATCATTCACCATTCCTCATTCATCATTGCCCGAAATTGGTCTTTCGCGTGAAGAAATTCTCTCCGATTACCGCATCTGCCACCAAAGCCGGCTCGCGAGTGTGCTCGGTCGTCGCGAGGTGCTGACGGGCAAGGCAAAGTTCGGCATTTTCGGCGATGGCAAGGAACTCCCGCAGGTCGCGATGGCGCGCGTGTTCCGCAATGGCGATTGGCGCAGCGGCTATTACCGCGACCAGACTTTTATGTTCGCTGCCGGTATTCACTCCGTTCAGGAATTTTTCGCGCAGCTCTATGCGCATACATCCGTGGAAGCCGAGCCTGCCAGCGCAGGCCGCATGATGAACGGACATTTCGGAACCCGAAGCCTCAACGAAGATGGTTCGTGGAAAAATGTGATGGCGCAGAAAAATTCCTCCGCCGATGTTTCCCCCACCAGCGGACAAATGCCGCGCCTCGTCGGGCTTGCTTACGCTTCGAAATTATATCGCGAGACTCCGGTCCTTCAACAAGGATTCGAACAATTTTCCGATCATGGGAATGAAGTTGCGTTCGGCACGATCGGCAATGCCTCCACTTCAGAGGGAATGTTCTGGGAAGCATTCAATGCTGCCGGTGTGCTGCGCGTCCCGATGGCCATCAGCGTGTGGGATGATGGCTATGGCATCAGCGTACCCGCGAAATATCAAACCACGAAAGAAAATATCTCGGAGATCCTCAAAGGATTCGAGACGAATGAGCATGGCGAAGGCTATCTCATCTATCGCGTAAATGGATGGGATTATCCCGCGCTGCTAAAGGCCTACCGCGAAGGCACCGAACGCGCGCGGAAAGAGCACACGCCCGTTCTGTTTCACATCACGGAGCTTACTCAACCGCAGGGACACTCTACTTCCGGTTCCCACGAACGCTACAAATCCAAGGAACGTCTCGAATGGGAAGCCGAGCACGATTGCGTCAAGCGGTTCCGCGAGTGGATCGTTGCGAACGCCGTTGCTACCGCCGACGAAATGGATGCCATCGATGCCGAGAATAAAAAGGCTGTCGATACTGCAAAACAGGCCGCGTGGGATGCGTATCTTACACCCATTCGCAAAGAGATTAGCGATGTAAGCAAAATTCTTGACAAGATCGCAGCAGAAACGGGTAATTCAGAGATCGCTGCTATTAAAGATTCCCTCAACGCGATCAAAGAGCCTACGAATAAGGATATTTATACCGCAGTCGGTAAAGTGCTTCGCGTGGATGGCGGCGTCCTCGCCACCACTTCTCTACGCGAATGGAAACAGCGTGCCGATGCGCGGCATGTGGATGAATATTCATCGCATATTTATAGCGAGTCGGCAGAGTCCGCGCTGAACGTTCCCGAAATTAAAGCGGAATACAATGGTGATGAGGCAAAAGTCGATGGTCGGCAAGTAATGCAAGCATGCTTCGATAGCGCGCTCGCCCGCGACCCGCGTGTATTTGCCATAGGTGAGGATATTGGCGTCATCGGCGATGTCAACAAGGGCTTCGAAGATATGCAGGCGAAGTACGGGGAACTTCGCGTGACCGATACCGGCATCCGCGAAGCGACGATCATCGGTCAGGGTATCGGCGCAGCCATGCGCGGATTGCGCCCGATCGTTGAAATTCAATATCTCGATTATCTGATCTTTGGTTTGGAACCCATGTCCGACGACCTCGCCACATTGCAATGGCGCACCAAAGGCGGGCAAAAAGCTCCCGTCATCGTTCGTACACGTGGGCATCGGTTGGAAGGTGTGTGGCATTCGGGTTCTCCGATGGGTATGATATTGGGTTCCTTAAGAGGCATGTACGTCCTCGTCCCGCGCAACATGACGCAGGCTGCCGGATTTTACAACACAATGCTTCAGTCCGATGACACCGCGCTCATCGTTGAGGTTCTGAATGGCTACCGATTAAAGGAGACCATTCCAGCCAACGTTGGCGAGTTCACCGTGCCGCTCGGAGTTCCCGAAATTCTGCGGGAAGGTACGGACGTAACACTCGTCACATACGGAGCGATGTGCCGCATCGCACTCGATGTTGCGGAAGAACTTGCGAAGTTCAATATTTCTCTCGAAGTGATCGATGTGCAGACGCTTTTGCCCTTCGATCGGCATTCCACAATTCTCGAATCACTTAAAAAGACGAACCGCATCGTCTTTGCCGATGAAGATGTCCCCGGTGGTGCAACCGCCTACATGATGCGCGAAGTCCTCGAAAAACAAGGCGGCTATCGTTGGCTTGATTCCGATCCGGTCACGGTCTGCGGCGCGGAACATCGCCCAGCGTATGGTTCCGATGGTGATTATTTCTCGAAGCCGAATACTGAGACCATGTTCGAGCGGATCTATGCCCTGATGCACGAGAGTGATCCTGTGCGGTATCCAGCTATGAACTGAGCCAACAACATTTTACGGTGTAACCGTCACACTAAGACGCATACCAAGCATGGCATGACCGATGATCGGGCAATCGACATCATAGGTTCCGGCTGTAAGCGGGAGGGTCATATCCGCTGTTGAGTCTGGCAGCAGGTCGGATGGCAATTCCTTCTCGATGCCATTGCCGCTGATCTTAAAATTATGATTATGCTTCCCATTATTTGTAATGTGGAAGGTGATAGTGCCGGCAGGAAAGGTCGTTGGCATGTGAAGATGAAATTCATCTTCACTGACATTCACTACGGCACCATTTGCTGTGCGCGTAAAGGTCATCCCATTCGTTGAACTTTGGGAACTGGCGCACCCGGCGAGGATACCGTAGCAGATAAAAAGGAATGCCGCAAATGAAAAAAGTTTGGTATTCATATTATAAAGAGTAAAAATAAACTATGGTGTCAATTCGATGGCACGCTGAATATAGCCTTCGAAATTTGTCTCGTTCAACGCGGCTCCGGTGTCGTTCCAGGTTCCCGTGACGGCATACCACTCGCCGGTCGCTTTGGATCGCAACAGGAACGAAAGATTGAGCACGCCCGGTTCGGAACCGCCTTTGTACCCGATGTAATCCCATTTCGCATTATCAACCGCAAGGCCGGGATTGACAGCAAGAATATCGCGCACGCGGTGCCCTTCGCCGGAGGCAGAGTGATCGCGAATATATTTCAGCACGTTCGCAATATCGTTCGGCGAGGCGAACCATTCGATCTTGTCGATCATCCCTTCGGCGTGCCCAACGCTGTCGCGCGGGAACTTCGCGATCTTCGTATCGAGATAGGTTCTCTTTTGCTCGGTTGTAAGTGCGACATATTCTTTCCCGAAATCGTGATTCGTTTCTTTCAGTTTGAAATTTTCCAGCGTCGTGAGAAATGGAATATCGCGTTCGAGATGTGTATTGCCGGCCTCGTGCAGCATGGCTTCGATGTATTTCCGTCCCAGCGTATGAATCAGCAGATCGGTCGCAGTATTATCGCTGATCGAGATCATCAGCGTCGCGGCGGTTGCCAGCGTGACCGCTGTGCCGACAGGCCACCCATGCATGATGCCGGACGGAAACACGCGCGAGGCAGAGTCGAGATAGATCACGTCATCCCAACGGCGCATTCCGGCATTAACTTCTTTCAAGAGTGTGGCAAGTACATAGAGCTTAAATGCGGAACCCAACGCAAGCGAGGTATCCGGGTTCCACGATGCAAGGGGTTCGATCGTGGTTCCCTTTAATTTTGCGACAAGAAATCCCGTTGTGCCTCGCAGCTTGCTCATCTTGGTTGCAACTTCGTCGAGCGATTTGAGTTGAGGAGTCGCAGCGCTGAGTAACAGACCGGTAATAAGATGCTTACCCGATTCCGATGCCGTGATAGACAGATCGGCCGAAAAACCTTTCGAAAGCACGAGACGAACCTTTGCCCCCCACACGTTCGAGGAATCGAGGTAGCTCCAACGGATGACTCCGCCATAGTTATCGAAGTACTGGGTAGAAGTAGGCGTTAGTTGGGATGCTGGAACTTGTTTCAGGAACTCGGGGCTGAAGATCGTATCGAATCCGCCCGGATTTGCACAGAGAAGCCCGGCAGCCTGATTAATGCGCGCAACAAGTTCCGTAGAAGGCTGTGCATAAGCCGCGCTGGCACTCGCGATAAGCGTGGATAGAACAAGGAGTATGCGTTTCATTTTTGGAGAATAGATTCTTCGAAGGTTACAGAGAATACGGATTCAAATGCTTCAACATATCGGCTCATCACTTCATCCATCGGAATTTTAGTATGATGTATCTTTTCGAGGCTCGTAACGCCTCGGTCAGCGATGCCGCAGGGAACGATATGCTCGAAATACGAGAGATCGGTATTGACATTAAATGCAAATCCGTGCATCGTACACCACCGCGAAGCATGAACGCCGATCGCGCAGATCTTTTCTTCATGTCCGGCCTTGCCAGTCCAGACACCAGTGCGACCGGGGATGCGAAATCCTGAAATATCATACGTTCCGAGTACATGAATGATCGTATCTTCAAGCGCGCGAAGATACCACCCCAGATCTTCCTTAAAATGCGCAAGATTGAGAATGGGATAGCCAACAAGCTGCCCCGGCCCGTGATACGTTACATCGCCGCCGCGCTCGATCTCGAATTTTTCTGCGCCGACCTCGTGGAGCTTTTCATCCGTGAGCAGAAAATTGGCCATATCCGCGCCACGCCCGAACGTGTAAACGTGCGGGTGCTCGACGAGGATGAGCGTATCGTCCTGCTCGTTAGCAACGACACCGCGAAAGATCTCACGCTGGAGTTCCCAGGCTTGCTGATACGGCGTAAGGGCAAGTTCGAGGAGTTGCATGGCTATTTAGTCTTTACGAGGAAAGCTTGTTCACGGAGGTATTCCACAACTTTCTGAACATGATCGCCTTGCAATTCAATCGTATCTTTTTCGGCAGTACCGCCGGCGCTAAATTTTTGCCGAAGCGTTTTCGCAAGCTGATCCCGCATTTCGGTGGAAAGATGCAATCCCTCGATGACCGTTACTGCTTTTCCTCGCCGCGCTTTTTTGTCGAGGAATACGCGCACGTCCTGCCCCTCGCCAAGTTTGCGTTTGGATTGTTTTGCGGTCGCTTCTTTTGCAAGCGCATCCGTTTCTTCTTTGGAAAGAAGCGCAGAGAGCGCAGAGAGGTTTTGGAGCTTCATTATTATAGAGCCGGCTGCACAATAACCTTTTTGGGGGTCTGTTCGTTTAACAAAACATGATAGGGGAGCAACACATTATAGCATTCGCGGACGAGATAGCGCATCGCTACTCGCCCCATAAGATCGTACTGTTCGGTTCTCAAGTGAGCGGTGGGCAGAATGAAGATTCCGATGTGGATTTGCTGGTCGTCATGGATTTTGAAGGCAGGCGCGCCCGGAAAGCAGCTGAAATTCTCTGCGCGGTTGACCATCCATTTCCGGTGGATCTTCTTCTTCGGCGTCCAGAAGAAATTCGTCGTCGTCTTGAGATAGGGGATTACTTTATTCAAGATATTATGACCGAGGGAAGAACACTTTATGACGGAAGCCTGCAGGCAGTGGCTTAAGAAGGCTCAAGGAGATTATACCTCCATGATGAGGGAATATCGGGCGTTGATTCGCCCGAATTATGATTCATCCTGTTTTCATGCCCAGCAATGTGTTGAAAAACTTCTGAAAGGATATTTGGCGGAAAAAGAAGTTCCATTTCCTAAAACACACGACTTGCAGTTGCTTCTCAAACTCACATACGCGTTTAATCCCGAGTGGAAAGCACTGGAAGAAGATGCGGCAGAACTTGCAGAGGAAGCCGTGGAAACCCGCTATCCTGGAGAGGATCGCATGAAAGAGGATGCACAGCGGGCCATTTACCTGTGCAAGAAACTTCGCAAACCATTGAAGGAAGCAATCAAGACAACCGATCAGCTTCGGCTCTGAGTTTCATGGCTTCTTCAAAAATTCCAGCACCACTCGATTAAATTCCTCGGGCTGATCTAAGTTCGAGAGATGGCTTGCGTTTTGGATTTCGTGATATTGAGCGTTCGGAATGAGTCCTGCGATCTCAAGCCCAAGCGCGGGCGGTGTTATTTTATCGAGCGAGCCGGTGATGACGAGCGGAGGAATGCCAACCTTTGACAAAAGTTCTCGATAATCCTGACTCCATGTTTCGCGCCAGGAAAGCAGATAGGTCTCGACATCCTTCGCAGCCATTGCGCGAATGCTTGCTGCTAAAATTTCTGGTGCAATATCGGGGCGGTGAGCGAAGGGAATTCTTTCCGCCGCAAATTCCGCAAGTGATTTTGTTTTGAGCGCGCTGGCAGGTCGAAGAAGCAACAGTGCGGAGTCAGGATGTTTTGCGAATGTATTCGTGAGAACTGCTTTTGCTATAGATGGAAGTTCTTGTCGAAATGCTTCCATGATAATTACTCCACCCATCGAGTTTCCAACCCAATGGGCGCGCTCGAATCCGAGCGCGAGAATAAGTTCGTGAACGTCAGCAGCGAAGTCGGCAATGGTAATTGGTAGTGCACGACCGTTCTCATCTCGCGATTGGGATAAGCCGGTTCCGCGCATATCAATCGCTGCAACGGAATACCCTTGTTCGCTAAAGAATGTGACCTGCGGTTCCCAGCCAGTTCGATCCGCTCCAACGCCGTGGAGGAACACGATGAGTTCGCCGCCATTATCGATAAATTCGAAGGCGAGTGTAATTCCACGGACGGTGCGGTATTCTACCATATCGAAGGCATCAGACGATAGCGAACGTGTTGACGATAATCGTTATATCCGGGCAGGTTCGTTACGAGGAATTTTTCCTCGTCCAAAAGCCGCCACACAATAACGAATATCATTGGAATGAACAGCAGCAGCGCCCACCACGATCCAAGCGCAAGCGGCGTGCCAAAGAGCAGGATAAGTCCCCCGACATACATCGGATGCCGAACGATCGCGTATGGCCCTGTTGAAATAACTTTTTGATCCGATGCTACTTCGATGGTTGCTGCCGTAAAGGTATTTTCCTTAAAAACTCTAAAGACGATCAGAAATCCAAGCGCCACGAACACATTCCCAAGGATCACCATGGAGACTGGAACTTCTGACCACGCAAAGCGCCGATCGAGCGAGGGAACGATCATCAGCCCAATGAACGAAAGTGAGGCGGCGGCCTGAATGAGTTTCTGGCTTTTTTCCTTCTCAGCAGAGGGACCAGCTTTAACGCGACGTTCGAGAAGCTTGGGATCGTTCTTCCATAAATACACCGTGATCAGAGCGGAAGAAATAATGAAAACAGATAGATAGACCCATGCTTGCCAGAAATCGAACGTCCATGCAGGAGCAAACAGAAAAAGTCCGAGCATGACAAGAAGCTCACCAAATCCGAGGATCGTTTTACCGGCGAGATTTTTCATTTAGGGAAGTTCTGAATGAATAACCATGTCATCCTGAGCGGAGTTCGTCCGACCGAAGGGAGGACGAACGGAGTCGAAGGATCTTTGGTAATTCCGGAGATCCTTCGACTACGCAAAAAACTCCGCTGTCGCTGCGTTTTTTGCTCCGCTCAGGATGACAAACGAATAAATCCTTCCGCGTAATCCGCTTTAATCCGCGTAATCCTGGTTCTGGCTTTCAATCCGATTCGCTCGTGATCGTCATCTCCACTCTGCGGTTTTGCGCGCGGGCCGCTTCGGTATTGCCTTTGACGAGCGGTTTCGATTTGCCATAGCCGACCGCTTTCAGCCGCGTTGGAGGCACACCGCGGCTGACAAGATAATTTCGCACAGCGTCCGCGCGGTCTTCGGATAGTTTTTGATTTGCAGCCACTGTCCCAACATCATCGGTATGTCCCGCAATTTCGAGCGTGGTATTCGTCGATCTTGAAAGAAAGACGACCACGCGGTCCAATTCAAGTTTGCTTTCATCCAAGAGATCGGCTTTGCCAAAATCGAACGAGACGTTCTTGAACTCCATCGAAGCGCCAAGTTCGATCGGCTGCAGTTCCAGATTGAGCTTGGTGCGGTCGAAGGGACGATCGGCGGGAACTTCGAACCGTTCGGAGCGCGGCAAATGTCCGGCTGCAATGGCTTGAATGCCGAACCGGTGTCCGCGCTGTGCAGCAAGCGTATAGTTACCAGAAAGGCTGTCGGTATAGACGCTGAAGTCCGTTTGTTTTTCTGACAGATCGTCGACAAAAATTTCCGAGGCCAGCGGCTTGTGCGTTTTTGAGTCCGTTACCTGACCTTGCAGCACGACGACCGGCTTTGGCGCGACCGCCGAATCCTGTGGCCGCAAATTGACCTGATACAGCTTCGATTTCCCATCGCGGTTGCTGACGAAATAAGCCGTTTTTCCATCGGGGCCGATGGAGAACCCATAATCATCGGCTTGGGAATTAAACGGTGGACCAAGCGGCTCGGGTTTTGACCAATGTCCGCCGTTGAATTGTGTGCGATACAGGTCCTGCCCGCCGCTGGTGCCGCGCGGGCACGTAGGGCAGGGGCGCGTCGAAGTGAAATAGAGCGTTATGCCATCGGCCGCGATAAAGGGATACGTCTCGTCATATTCGGAGTTGACGATGGTGTCCATATACCTCACCGTGTCCCAGGAACCATTCGTACCGATGGTGACGATCCACAGGTCTTCGCCGCCACGCCCGCCTAATCCGTACGCGCCGCCTTTGCCGAAATTCTCACTGATGATCGCGAACTTGCCATCCGGCGTGATCGAAGATTCGCAGCGGATCAAGCCTTGAAAAAAATCGGCTGCCATCTGAGTTTTGAGATGCTGAACAAGGTGCTCGCGGACGTGCAAGTCCCATGCATCCGGAGCGCGAACCCGAAGATCGGAGTCGGGAGCCATTTCTTGTGCAACGAGTCTTCGGATCGAATCTTCAAAATGTGCTTCTGCAAACTGTTTGTTGGAATAGATCGTATTCAGCATTCCGGGAACCGGCTGAGGCTGCTGAAATTTTCCATCGACGAGCCGAGCTTTCCATAAGATCGCACCGCCGCCGGTCACGTAATACAGCTCATCTCCTCGCGGCGAAATGGTCGGATTAAGCTGGCCTGCTGAATTATTGATCGGAGGGCCGAGATTAATAGGAGGCGTCCAGCCACTATCCGTCAGGATGCGCCACCACAGATCGCTATCCCATTTCCAGTGCGGATTCGGGTCGGAGGCGCGCCAGGGATCCTTCGAAAACCTGCGCGAACCGAAATACATCGCGCGGCCATCGAGCGTAAAACAGGGCCGATCATCGGCTGAATCCTGATCGGGAAGCAGCGCCGGAATGGCAACGAGCTGCCCGCTTTCGGACAAAGCTGGAAGCGTCTGCGACCGAGCAATAGTGCCGATCGCAGTGAAAGCAATGAAAAACCAGAGAAAACGGTTGTGTTTCAATTAGAAAAACGAAGGAATGGGCCGGTCAGACCCTAAAACCAATAATTTTTGCGTGAGTTCAATCCCTTATACTTTGTTCTTTCCATTATGAAACACAGGATCGCATTTTTTCTTCTCTTAATTAGCACGGTTTCCCACGGCCAATCGCTTAATCTTTTAACGGGGCTTCATCCGAGGCCGCAGAGTTCGTACTTTTTGAGTGGCTCATCTCCTGCAGGCGTAAACAAATCATGGCACATTGTCTATGACGTGTTCGCCCGCAACCAGGGCACTATGAGATCGATTGCATATTTGCAGCGCAATCTTAAATCGCTGGTTGGCGATACACTTGATCTGACTGCCTACGACTCGACTGTCCCTGGGCCTCTCCCAAACTCTCTCGTCATCATTGTCGGAGAGGTTAATTCGAATTTCATTCGATCCGAGCTTTCTCAATTACCGATTCGCGACTCGCTGTTGCACTTGGAATCCTATACGCTGGACGTCAACGCTAATCGGATTTTGCTCGCCGGCGCTGACACTAATGGAACCTTCGATGGGGTAGCGACGCTGCTCCAACTCCTCGAAGGATCTGGAAATAGCATTCCATCGCTCCATATCTATGATTGGCCTGATTATCCCATCCGCTGGGTCTTTTCCACGCATAACCTTTTAGTTGGTTCGCAGATAACGGATCTCGAATCCATCGAGGATACGATGGCCGCGCATAAACTGAACGGACTTCAACAGAACGATTTCAAGAATAATATCTACAGTGTGTTCGAGGGTTCGTATCCGCAATATTTTTATAATGTCGATTCGCTTCAAGCGTATTCTGCAAAATCGAATGTGGAGATCATTCCCGGTGTCTTTCCATTCGGATGGTCCGAGGGAATTTTGTTTCACGATCCCGATATTGCCGAAGGCATTCCAACGACCACATCGTATCTTATTCAATCGGACACCGGTATCCTTCTCACCGATCCGAATATGATACTTCCCAACGGAGGGTTCGAAAATGTCTCGAATGGCGGATTTACCGGATGGAGCTTTTACGATGGCCCTGGAAGCGTTTTTGTGGATTCGACGATCGTTCATTCCGGGAAATACAGTGCGAAGTGCATGAATTTTTTAGCTGGAAACGCGGGTGGCAACTGCCGCTTTGAGCGTTCACTGAATTGCCAGCCGCATCACGGTTATCACATGTCGGTGTGGGTCAAGACCGATCAACTGCAAGCCGGAGAAATGCAGCTTCTCGCTATTGGCGAGGATGGCAAAGGCGGAAGCGAGGGGCTGACTGCAACGCAATATCCATCTGGGGGAACTTCAGATTGGACGAAATATGACGTTGTGTTTAATACGCTGAATTGGCCGCAAGTCTATGTCTATTGCGGCGTGTGGGGCGGAACGGCTGGAACGATATGGTTCGATGATTTTCAGGTCGAAGATGCGGGCACGACGAACGTACTTCGACCGCATTCCGAATTGCCAACGGTGAGCGAGTCCGGCAAATCCACGAGCTATGTTGAAGGTAAAGATTATGGAATGGTGATTGACAGTGTCATGGAAAAAAATCAGGGTTCCTATCCGTGGCATACGTCTCCGGGATTTAAAGTGCCGCCGGGAAGCGCGATCAAGAATGGCGATACGGTGCAAGTTCATTTCATTCGTCCGAATCCAGTTGTTAACAGTTCGAATGGCGATGGCTCGGCGATGGTGTGCGTATCGGAAGATACGCTATATTCGATCATACACGATCAGCTTTCACTCGTTGACTCGCAATATCATTCCAATAAATATTTCATGAGTCACGATGAGATACGCGAAATGAATTGGGATACCGCGTGTACTTCGCGCAAACTTTCACCGGGTGCACTACTTGCCGATAACGTAAAGAAAGCCGATTCCATCATTCAGGAAGTTCACCCCGGCGCCGAGCGGTTCGATTGGAGCGATATGTTCGATTCGCTTCACAATGCGCATAACAATTACTATCTCGTGAATGGCGATCTCACGGGCGATTGGAATCTTATTCCGAAAGATTTAACCATTGTGAATTGGAATGGTGGGAATATGTCGCAAAGCCTAAATTTCTTTTCGAAGCTCGGTTTTTCGCAGATCACCAGTCCCTATTACGATGTCCCAAACACGGTTAACATGCGCAACTGGCGCCTTGCGATGGATACAATCCCGAACATGCGCGGCATGATGTACACTACCTGGGCAAACGATTATTCGTTCCTAACACCCTTCGCCGATTATGCCTGGAGCGCTGGGCCGATGATCGTGCATGAACCTCCGAATCTCTATGAGACAATCACGGATGGAGAATATGTGCTGATATACGCGAATGTCTTTGCTGATCCGTACAATCCGGCAGACTCGATCGTAAAAGTAACGTACACACAATACTACCACGCGAATGGCAGTGACGACACAACAGTCTATAAAATGTTCCCGGATACTACTGCACATGGTTACCAATGTGCGAACCTAACGCAAGGCGATCCCGGTACCGACGTTACGTACCAGATAGAGGCAACCGATCTTGAAGGACTTACTCGCACAACGCCAAGATATACGATCTTTCATGTTCCGAGTAATGGAGTAACAACTAAAATCCCAGGAAGTCAGATCGGGATCTATCCCAATCCAGCATCCATAAGCGTGACAATTTCTGGTGACGAATCCAATTACCTACAGATTGTTGATGCGCTTGGCAGAACCGTTCTTTTCTCACACGAATGGTCGAATAATTCCACGGTCGATGTTTCCCAATGGCCGATTGGAATGTATTCTTGCATTCTGAAAAACAGCAACACCATTCAAACCACGCATTTCGAAATTATTCGCTAACGATGTTTTAAATGGAGCTCAAAAAAAGAAAAGTTGCGCGCGTGCTGCTCCTAAATGACATGGATGAAGTACTTCTTGTTCGCCATACTTTGGATATGGCTGCCCCGAATCCCGATGACTCTCATGCAAAAAATTACTGGCTCCCGCCTGGAGGAGGTTTAGAACCTAATGAGTCATTCGAAGAAGGTGCCAGAAGAGAATTAATGGAAGAAACAGGTATAGAAATAGCCTGTGTTGAACAACGCCTTTTAACACGCGACTTTGAATCAATATATGATGGCAAACCCGTATTGATAGAAGCCCAAATTTTTCTTGCAAGAACCGGTGGGAGGCCCTCGCCAATGCATAACAACTTTATGTTAGATGAAGCGATTAGTGAAGTAAAATGGTGGCCTATTTCAGAAATAAATTCTTCTTCCGACAGTTTTTTCTCTGCTATCATCGCAGATTTATTGAGAAAAGCACTTGAATGATATTTATTATTCATGATAATTAGAGGTATTTTGATAAGAATTCTGAAATCCAAACAAAGAATCTTTAATCTACGTTAAGATGAGCCAGACCTACACCATCAAAGTCCTGCGCGAGAATTACCGTGCTGAGCGCGAAGCGGCCGAGCAATACCGCGCGCTTGCCGAGCGCGAGCGCGATGAAAAACGCAAAGCGGTGATCTACAAACTTGTCGCGCAGGAAGAAAAGCACGCGGCGCGCTGGAAAAAACGTCTGCAAGATTTGGGATCGAAAGTTGAGGAGCCATCGCGCTTCGGACTGCGATATAAACGAATGCTTGTCAAATCGCTGGACACCGAAAGCGTGCTTCGCCGTATGGAGGCCGATGAAGATGCTGCTGAACGCGGCTATGCGAAAATGATGGCCCACGTAACGGACGAAGAGCTTATTCGCGAGATCGAGGAAGTAAAAAAAGAGGAAGAAGTGCATGGGAAGGTTCTTCGCTCGATGTATAGCGGAGACACGAATCATCCTCAGGGCGAGACTCGCTCGAAACTCGATACACTTCTTCGCCGCGAGCGATGGCATGTTCGCAGCGGCTCGTGGCTCGCGGATGCGATCTATGGTGTGAACGATGGATTGGGCGCAGTCTTCGGCATCGTGAGCGGCGTTGCCGGTGCGACGAATGTTGCAGGCGGCGCATCGACGCAGTTCGTGCTGCTCTCCGGTTTTGCAGGAATGATCGCAAGCTCAGTTTCGATGGGATCAAGCGCGTATCTTGCGGCAAAATCGCAGCGGGAAGTCTATGAAGGCGAGATGCACCGCGAGCGACAGGAGATCGAAGAAAATCCAGAAGAAGAACTTGAGGAACTTTCACTCATGTATCAGCTCCGCGGTTTCAGCGAGGCAGAAGCGAATGAACTCGCGCACAAAATCTCGAAGCAGCCGGAAGAATTTCTGAAAGTCATGGGTGCGGAAGAGTTAGGTCTTTCCGAAATGTCGTTCCCAACTCCGTGGCATTCGCTTGCCTCCGGCGGACTCTCGACGCTCGTCGGCGCATTCATTCCGCTCATTCCATTTTTCTTTTTAACCGGAATGACCGCCGTTATCACGAGCTTCGCCGTTTCATTGCTCGCTCATTTCCTGGTCGGCGCGGCAAAGAGCATCGTCACCGTCCGCTCGTGGTGGAGATCCGGGATGGAAATGATGATCGTGGGTGTCATCGTTGCCGTTGTCACGTATGGGTTGGGGCTGCTGTTTCAGGTTAAAGCTGGGTAGAACTATTGCGTCAGAGTTTTATTGAGTGTTGCAAAGAAGTGGCTAACATTTCGTTTATTCTTTCCCCACGAAACGATAGTTAATGGGAAGCTGCAAACACTTTTCATTTGCACGGTGCCATCTGGCGCTAGAGTTATTGTAAAATTCTCTCCCCACGACCAAAAGCTCATTCCAATGTGACCATTAAATGACCCGGATATGGTCTGATGATATTCCCAACTGAGTGAAATCAGAGTTTTGTCAATAGCCGAAACGATTGTATTGGGAGTGGATTTAAATCTTTCTTCTGCGGAATATGAAACGGGTATGTTCATTTGAGCGCTGAATTATTTAAACACCTTAATAAATTCCACCCTTCGCGATCGCAGGCGGAAGATCTCGTCGGATTCATCGGGGCGGCGCAGAACAGGCTCGGTTCTGCCTCCGGATGCTACGCGGATCATGGATTTAGGTACTCCGCGTTTTTCTAATTCTGTTGCAACGAACGTGGCGCGTTCAAGTCCGAGGCGATTATTATAGGCATCGGTTCCCAGCGAATCGGTGTGGCCAATGAGCAAAAGTTCTTTTAGCTTAGCCATGGAGCGCATGGCGGAGTGCGCGGTGAGATCGAGCGCCTGCTGCCACGTCGTCGAAGAGGCTTGTCCGTTATCGTCGATGGTGTAATCGTAGGGATGCTTGTAATCGTCGAATGGGAAGTTAATGCGGATAACGAGCGTGTCCGGCAAATGCAGATCCACTTGGATCGTGGAATCTTTATATCCTCGCAGGTCGATGTGGTGGACATCGAAAAAGGCATCCGGCGTTTCTGCGCCGACGTCATACTCGGCATCGCGATTGACTTTGAAGCCGATCTTTCCGCTTTCTGGGATCATTCCTCGATAGAGTTCAACGGAATCTTTGCGAACGTAAATATCGGCTCCTGTTGCGGGGTGGTTGTCCGTGCCACGCGAGACCTGCGCGATGATCTCAACCGGCCCAAGAACTGGAGGAGGTTGCGAAGGCGGCGGCGGAGCGGGATGCGTCGTATCTTCCTGCAAATGATTTGCCGCGATACGTCCGGGCGGAGGAACCTCGCCGTGAGGGGTAAGTTCAGGAATGAGTGTGCGCGTGATCGTATAAAGATTCATTCCCGCAACACTCGCTGGCACGTTCGAGGACCAGAAGAACGCCGTATCGTTCAATGCCGATGGGAACACTTCGTCAGACGCCGTATTGATTGGCTTACCTAAATTTTCTGGCACCGAGTAACGCCCATTCGTAATATGCGTCTTGAAAAGATCATATCCTCCGACCGTCTCATGACCGTTCGACGAAAAGTAAAGTGTGTTCGGATCGGAAGCGAGAATAAATGGCGAAAGCTCATCGCACGGGCTGTTTACAGGCTCTGGAAGCGGCTGCGGAGCGATCCAATCGTTCGAGGTCGGGCTGGTGCGCTCGGAGTACCAAATATCCGTGCCGCCATCACCGCCGGGGCGGTCGCTGACGAAGTAGATGTGGGTTCCCGTGGCATCGAGCGTCGGCTGGCTGTCGAAATGTCCTGCGGCATTAAGCGCAGTGAGCGCGCGCACATCGGAAATGGTGACCTGGTCGCCGCTTACTTCTATGTGTGCAGTAAAAAGGTCGAAATCATCCGGATCGTCATTATTGGCTTTGCCGGAAAAATACAGGAGGCGATCGGCTTTCGAATAGAATGCTGTGCCAATGGGAAGTGGAACGGTTCCGGCCTGCACGTCCCGCATCGGGCCAAATTTTGTCGTGCTGATAAATCGCGCGGAAAACATTCGCTGCTCGCTGGTTCCGGCATTACCCTGCTCTGCGCTTGCGCGGTTGCTCGTCAGCAGTGCAATAGATCCGCCAGATGGATCGGGAATGAAAGTAATCGCATAATCTTCCGCCGCGCTGTTCGGTGGGACGGGCAGCATCGTGATATGCGGCTGGACATGTCCCGCGCCATGATAGACGGTGTCGAGCAGCGTTTTATCGAACGTTCCCGGACTGCACACCGGCTGTGGCGGCGGAGGGCAGATGAGCGGCTTCATTTCGGGAACCGTGCAGCTCATTGCACTCATCACGAGTGATAAAAGAAGGACAACGAGCGCCCACGAGCGCTGTGATGTTGGGATCACGGTGTTTGCAGTCTGTACTTATGCAATGGTTTTCGTCACCATACTAAACAGGTCTTGCGTGCCGAGCGGTTCGGGCGACCAGAATGGCTCTGCGTAACGTGTGCCGATGCGCCTGCCATAATATGCCGCGCGTGCACGAATCCCTTCGATAAAGCCGGGTTGGGAAAGCACCGTCTCCCGTTCGCGGTTCGAAAGTTCGTCCCCCGGCTTCCGATTTCCATCGTACTGCGAGGCGTAGGCTTCCACGGCCTTCATTCGCTCTTCGATCACAGGCGTAATATCTACAATAATGTTCGATTCAACGTGATGTCCCTGCAAATAATGCAGCATGAGGAGCGGTCGGTGTGGCTTTTGCGGGTTCCCAGAGTCATCCTTCGTTTCGATCTTGACAAGCCCCGCATAAAATGCCGCGCGATGCGCAAGTTCGGCCGCGGCTTCGTGATCGGGATGACGTTCCGATGTGCTTGGCGCAAGTAAAATGGTAGGCTGCGTCTTTCGAATGTGCACGATAACACGCATCAAATTTTCCCGCGAGAGTTCGATATTTCCATCCGGCATTTCGAGATTTGTACGGTAATCGAGTTGCAGAATTTTCGTCGCAGTTTCGGTTTCGCGCGCACGCGATTCGAGCGTACCGCGCGTGGAAAGCTCCCCGCGCGTGAAGTCGAGAATGCCGGTGCGCCTGCCCGCGCGTTTATTCATCAACATCGTGCCCGCGCACGACATTTCGACATCATCCGGGTGTGCGGCTATTGCAAGTAGATCGAGTTTCATATGAATGCTTTGAGCAATTAATTAGGCAGGTCGGTTCCCTTTGGCTGCAACTTTCATTTTTTTGAAAATGTTTTTGTCGGACCATCGCTTATCTGTAAAAAAATGCGTTCGCGTACCATCATTATTTTGATTGCTGTATCAATGTTTTCGATGCAGTGCACATCGAAAAAAGACTCGCCGAGGAAAATGGCTAAGCTAATTAACCTGCAATTAGGAATGTCATTAGATTCTATCAAAAGTTTAACTGGAAATGCAGGATGGGTGTGTGACTCAAGCAACGAGGTCCCCTGGTATTCTACAGTCTTCCGATTTCCGGACATCTCCCTTCCTAATGTTGAGCATTCTTTAGACGCATCACTTCATTTTTCAATTGGAAGATTGTCGAATTTCATGATTTATGAGAATCCTCCAACCGATTCAGTCCGCGTGCTTACGCGCATTGGTATTAGAACTTTTCGGAAGAGCCTTTATTGGAAGGATTATCGTGAACTAATGACTGCCTTAGAAGCGGTTTGTGGAACGCCGAGAGATTCTGGAATTATTCTATCTACCTCTAAATACGAAGCTATCCCAAAAGATTCTTTATGTTTCACAAGTTGGGGTGACACAGTAAAGGGAAATCAATTTTACGTTCTTCGATATAACAGCTTCGATCACAATATTTATTACCTTGGTAAATATTGGCCCAAATTTCATCCTTAAGACGTTGCCTCATTCCACGCAAGGCGGCGCGTTTTCGGTGGATGTCTCTGCGCTTCCCGCAGGATTATATTGGGTGGTAGCACGTAGCGGGGCGAAGGCGTTTGTGCACCTAACTGAGTGACGAGCGAGAGTTTGTGCGCCGTTTCCATCGCCAGTAATAATAGAACGGCAGCCCCGTCAGCACGAGCGCCATGCCGGTCACGCTGCGGATGAGCGGCTGGGTTCCGGCTTGATACGCCTGAATATCCGTTACCAGCGTAATGATAACATACGCGCTTGCGAACAGCACAAAGATCGCGGGAACCCACGGATACCCTGGCACCGAAAACGGACGCTCGGCATTTGGCCTGCGCTTGCGCAGAATAAAAACAGCGATCGCCATCAGTGCATACAGCACCCAATTGACGAACACATACATGCTCACGATGAGATCGAACGAGCCTGTCACAAGCAGAATAATAGACCATGCGCCCTGCAATATCAAGGCAATATGCGGCGTTTGGAATTTCTTGTGAACTTCCTCGCTCTTGCGGTAAAACAAACCATTGCGCGCCATTGCATAATAGACGCGCGCGTTGGTCAGTACGGTGGAGTTCGTCGTATCGAACGCCGACAGCATCATAATGACTGCTATAATTCCCGCGCCGCCGGAACCCACGACGGCAAAGACCATTTGCGATGCCACGCGGTCGCCCGGAGCATTTGCAACGCCACCAACAGAAAGAATATAGAAATACGCGAGATTAACGACGAGATAAAGTCCGATAAATGTTAGGGTTCCAAGAATGATCGCTTTTGGAATGGTCTTCTGCGGTTCCCGAACTTCTCCGGCGATATATGCTGCATTACCCCATCCATCGTACGACCAAAATGCTCCGGACATAGCAAGCGCGACCGCGCCAATCAGCGGCCATCCGAGGAGGGTTGTTCCGGCTGCTCCGGCGCGGCTCCAGTTCGCCGCTGAACCCACATGCGAACCTGCAATAAATGCCACAAGTACAATAGCGAGGATTGCAAGCATTTTCGCCGTTGTGGAGATACTTTGCACCATTCCGCCAAGTTTTACACCGCGAACATTCAGTGCAGTGAGAAACACGACAAGGAATGACGCCACCAATTTCCTTCCCAAAAATTGATAGGGGAAGATTGCGCCAAGAAGTGGGATATTCCACGGTGTATCTTCGGTCACACCAAGAAATGTTAGCGCATGTGTAAAATGCGGCAGCGCGGTAAAATTCTCGAAATATTGTGCGAAGAAAAAGCTGATTGCCGCGATGGCGCCGGAACCTGCGATCATAAAATTGGCCCAGCCATAGAGAAAGCCAAGGCCTTCGCCGTAGACTTCGCGGAAGTATTCGTAGAGTCCGCCGGTCTTTGGCATTTGTCCGAGGAGTTCGCATTGCGTGAATGCGCCGAAGAGCGTGAGGATACCGGTCAGCACCCACACACCCATCAGATACGGCGCGCTCGGCAGGTCGCGCGCCATCTGCGAGGGAGATGAAAAAATTCCAGACCCCACGACCGAGCCGATGACGAGGGCTGTCGTGGCGTAGAGACCTAAGGCGCGTTTAAGGGATGGGTTGGACATGATTCCTATTTCACCTCAAAATCAATATTAGCCATGGTCCAGCGGGGCCGAGTATCGAAGGGTTTGGGGTATTCGCCGGTGGGAACTCCGGCGCGCCAGGGCTGGATGGAACCGAGATCGTATTTGCCGCTGCCATCCAGGGAAAGAAACGCTCGAACGCGATAGGTTGCGGTCGGAATTTGGTCGAACTCGAATTTCTTTTCGCCATGCGGCAGGATCGTCTGGTCGGTAACAGTATTCCCATTCTGTATCACTTGTACGACGAGCGCGCTCTTCAGGTGTTGCGTAATGAAAGAATCCGCGATCGCGATCGTGCCCTGTATCTTACCGAAATCACGGCTGTTCGCGGTCTGAAAATGGAAATGAAGGACGGTATCTTTTGCAACGCCCGGAATTTGCGCAAGCGGGCTGAGAATACTTCCCGTTCGGAATGTGAGCATGTAAAACACGTTCGACATCAAACTATCCGCAGGGCGCAGATAGACTTTTGCATCGTCATACCATGTGAATACCGTCCTGACAGTATGGTGCGCGGTATCTGTCAGCGTCAAGGCGTTTTGGATAGAATCTTTGTTCACCGCATCGGTGAAGGAGATCGGGAACGAAGGCAATTGTGAAATATCTTTTGCGCTATCACGAATGCCCATCGCACTGAATTTTGGCGGCGATGCTCCGCGAAGTTCAGCCGGCGAGGTGAAGGTAACTTTATAGGCGGAATCGCTGAGCGGATTGTGTGCAAGGTCGTGGATGCTGTCACGAATAGCTTCGAGCGTGTATTCGTGGTTCGGTGTGAGCGGGGAAGATGTTACGAGTGTGATCTGGCTTGGATGTTTGTCTGGGTTTTCGCGAAAGGCAGCGACCACCCCCCAACCCCCTCCTTCTTTAGGAGGGGGAGTGGAAGTTAGAATAAAATTACGAAAGTGAATATCGTTGCTATCGATCGCTTCGGAAAAATGGGCGCGGATATGGAAGGAATCGACGACTTCGACATCCTGCAGTTCCGGCTTTATGGTATCGGTCGGCGGGGACATGCGAATAAACATTCCCGATTTCACTGCGGAATCCAGCACGGCATCTTCGGCCGGAATGCCGAACGCATCGATCCCCGGATCGTAGATCTTGTTGCGATAGACATCACCCACGGCGAACACGCGGTAGCGATGCCCTACTTTCATTGCTAAAAATTGCCACAATCCCTGATCGTTCGGCTGTGTAAGTTGATCGGGCGGTGTGTGCGTGAAGTTCAGCGTATCTGCATGCGGAGTGGACATGTCATACGCGAAGATAAAGAGATCGCTCGGCTTTATCGGCTGGGAATTCATGGGCGTGAGCAAATAGCCGGACAAGGTTCCCGTGTCGATGATGGGGCCGGTCGAGAACGTCAGAAAAAATGGCACCGCAAGCTGGCTGCCGGTGCCGGTTAATAGCAGCGTTTTCAGATCGCGGGTAAGCTGAACGGAGTAGGTAGTGGAGTCCCGGAGGCTGTCCGGCAGCTCGACCCGCACGATGTTCCGGCCTTTCCAATGGAACTTTGGCGTGCCGTTCAGATACGGCATCATCGAAAAGGCCGACATAAAAGAGGATTGATCGACATCCCGATCGAACTGAAAATACAGGCGCGTGTCTCTGGGAACATTCAAGTCGCGGTTGTGGGGAATGACGGAATCTATTTTAGGCCGCGTGGTATCGACCGGTCCGCCGGGTGGGGGCTGCTGAGACGCACAGCCCGTTATCAGGTATGTGGTAAGAAGGGCACAAGTAATAAGTAAAAAGTAAGAAGTAAAAGAAGAGGAGCGCATTTTTGTTTTGAAAGTGCCCGATTGTTCTTACTTATTACTTCTTAACTATTACTTTTTACTTAAAAAGTCTTACGCTTAAAGAACTCTACCGTTTCGCTTAGTCCTTCAATAAGCGGCATTTCGGGTTGCCAGCCGAGCACTTGCTTGGCAAGATCGTAGCTGCAAACGCTTCGCTGTTGCTCGCCGGCTTTGGCGGGACCGTGCTGGGGTTTGGCAGTGCCGTTCGTTGTCAGTGTGCTTAGGATCTCGAAGATCTCGTTGACGTCCGTTTCTTTTGCCGTCGAGATATTGAAAATGGATGATCGATCATCCGCCCCTGAACCCTTTAACTTTTCCAGTGAAAGCATGTGCGCACGGACGACATCGCCGACATACACATAATCCCGCGTTTGCTTCCCATCGCCATTGATGATGGCGGTTTCACCTTTCAGCAATTTTTCCGTGAAGATCGCGACCACCCCCGCCTCGCCATGCGGACTTTGCCGCGGGCCATACACATTCGTGTAACGAAACGCCACATAGTCCATGCCATGCACTTCTTTATAGTAATGCAGATAAAGCTCTATGCTGCGTTTTGCTACACCGTAAGGCGCGATGGGCTGCGTGGGATGCTTCTCGTCTGCTGGGAAGTATTCTTGCTCACCATAAACGGCGCCGCCCGTCGAGGCGAACATGAATCGCTCGGTGCTGCCGGTTTCGCGAGCGGCTTCGAGCAGATTCAGGGTTCCCAAGATATTCTGCTGGGCATCGAAGACCGGATCGGCGACGCTCTTTCGAATATCGAGCTGCGCGGCGTGATGATTGACGATCTCGAACCGGTGCTCGCGGAAGAGCCGCCGCACGAGCGCGGCATCTGTGATATCGCCTTCGATAAATTCGGCATTGGGATTCAGATTTTGGATGCTGCCCGCGCTTAAGTTATCCAGTACCACGACTGCATCCCCGCGCGCAATGAACGCATCCGCAATATGCGACCCGATAAACCCCGCTCCGCCTGTGACTAATACTTTCAAATTATGCTCCTATCATTTAGGAACATGGATTGATGGGGTAAAGGGTTCGAAATAGAATAATCAATTTTATCTCGGTTTTCCGAGCTTTAGAAAAACGCGGAGATATTTATCGGAGTGGGAAAGCTCGCTGGTGCCGTCCTCGGTTTCCCAGCGATGGTAGGTGAGCGACTGATCGTTGAAGACAATCCCGTGCCCGAAAAAGCGTTCCAGATAGGCAAGCAGGGTGCCGGAAAGTCCGGTGTAGCCATCGCCGCTGAGTGCATACCAATTGATGACGATGGTTCTCACGCGATGATGCGCGATCTGCAATTGCAGGTAGGCCGGCTGTCCGAAGATACGCACGGAATCGGATTCGAGCAAGGTAACCGAATCGGTGTAGAGTGTATCGCGTCGGAGCGCAATGCGGCGCATGACGAGGAATACGGAATCTTCGGGCATTGCAATGCGGATCCCGGCGAACGCAGGGCGAGGCGGTGGTGGGATCTTTTGCGCGGCGGAGGGAACTGCGCCGACGATCAGGAACGCAGCGAACAGAATGGTGGATCGTATAAAAGGCATGCAGAGATCACAGCGATTGCTTCACTTTCATCACGCGGCCATTGATGATGCCGGTGAACTCGACGAACTTTCCATCCTTGCTCCAGCCGATGTGGCCGATCTGCTCGAAGAGTTGGGAACGCTTCCCGTCGGCCACGACAAAATACCGGCCATGGCTTCCGCTGACGACGTAGGCGAGCTTGGATTCATCCGGAGACCACACGGCATCGACGACGGCGCTTGTTTTTGCAAGCACGGTTTTATCGAGAAAGAATTTCGAGGATTCGAGATCTAAGGAATAGGCAATATGCTTACCGCTTGGACTCATAAAGAGGAGGGTCGCTCCGGAGAACGGTCCGGCAACTACGTTCCCATCATAGACGACGACGCTGCGACGATCATCCTGACCTTTTTGGGTGATCGAAGGGTCGCAGGCGAGGTAAGCGACATGTTGGCCGGAGCTATCCATCAGCAACTCCGAAACCCAGCGGTAGAGGCCTTGATTGTGACCTTTGAAATTGACATACATGTGGGATGTATCTTTCGAAAGCGAGGAATAGGCCGTTTTATTTACTCGTGCAACGTTCGCAAACTCGAAATCGAAATCGCGGCCTTCCGGGCGCCTATGAGTTCCGAGTACATCCGGCGTATAGCGCCAGATAGTGGCATCGTAGGTAGATGTTTCTGTTGGATAGGGCCAGTTGAAGAGCAGCGTAGCCGAATCAGTCCGGTCGGTGACAAGATCTTCTTTCATCAGATCGGTCGAGCGAAAGGCCCAGTGCTGCTCGTTATGCGAGAACGAAAATTGGTGTGGAACCGGATCGTTCTTATGGACGATGCGGCCATCGAGTACGATAAGATCGCGGTCGCCGGTTTGTCCGGTGAATGCGCTGGGAAGCAACGCGGCCCAATGCTTTCCGCTTGTTGAAAATTCAAGTTCCGGATAATCGCTGACCACTTTACAGAGAAGCGAGGTGTCTTCATAAAGGAAGGACATGGTAGAATCGAAGCCTTTAGAAGTAAAGGCGTGCATCAGGCCGATCCAGATAAGGTGATCGCCATTCGGGGTGATATGGGTTCCCGTTCCGGAGATGTCGTGATAGCGTTCGGGAAACGGGCGGCCATCGATCGTGATGTATTGCCAATGGGCAAACTCATCGACGACGTACCACTCGGAGCCATCGGGTGTGGCATCCATTTGGCGTAGCGTTCGAGCCTCATCGAGATGGTAGAGGGTATCTGCTTCAACGTGGGCTGGCCGGAACAGCTTTTCTGTAGGTTCATCCTTGCCGGGAAGTGGTGCGGTGGGGATATTGATCAATTGCTGCGAATGGCTACGCTGTGGCAGTACCAAAAGGCCAATTGCGAGCAGAAAGGTAGGTTTATAAATGTTCATTGGCGATATGTAACAGCCCATACGGATTCATGGCTCCAAGGTTGCCTGCCCCAAGCGCGGTAATGGCGGTTTGCGAGGTTTATGGCCCGAGCATCAGCCCCAACTGTCGTGCCAGTTCTTTGGAAAGCGAACGCCTGTTGAACGACTCGACGAACGGAAGATTCACATTTTTTGGCAGCAATGTTTTTTTCCAGCGGTGGTAGAGATCGAGAATGGCATCGGCGATGGCATCGACATCTTTCGGGGCAACGGTAACTGCGGCGCCGTAATCCTTCAGAATTTTTTCAGCATGGCCTCCGGGCATGACGAGACCGAGGATCGGTTTATGCGTACCGAGATATTCATAGAGTTTTCCGGGTGTGCTGAAGGGATCCGAGGCGATCATCCAAAGCACATCGCTGGCAAGCAGCAGCGCGACTTCCTCGCGGTGTGGCAAGTACCCCATCGCCGTAACGAGATGGTTCAATCCCATTTTTTCGATCGAGCGGGCATAGTCTTTATGGACGATCCCTGCAAAGACCATTTCGAGATCGTTTTCGAGCTGCGGTTCTGTTTCGATCGCGCGTTTCACAGCCTCAAGCATGGGAACCGGAGACCTGCCAGGGTAGCCGACATAAAAAGCTCCACCATAAGTCATGCGGAATTTTTCGGGTTTACGAAAACGATCGACATGGGAGGCAGCGGCGACAAGATCTTCCGGATCGTAGCCATGCGGCAGAATGGTCACATCTTCGTGGCTCAGGAAGGGATAGTCTCGAAGCAAGACCTCCTTCATCGTTCGGCTGATGACCGTGATCGCGCTGGAACCGCGAAGGCATTCATCCTCCAGTTTTCTGGCGTAGGCTTTATGAAAGGGCGTTGCATAAAAATTGAGCGCGGGGTTCCCAACCCAGGCATCGCGATAATCCATCAGGAATGGGACGTTATGCCGTTTGGAAAGTTCACGCGCGATCAGGAAATCAGTGTAGGGCGGAGCGGTGGCATAGATGGCGTCGATCCGTTCTTCTGCAAAGATGCGATCCGCCATTTCGAGCGCGGGCGTTTTCCATTTGATGCGGCTATCGGGCTGATAGATGGTTTGAAGCAATTTGGAACGAATACGCTGGTAGCGGGCGCTGGGAAGTTTAAGTGCCGCTCCTTCTTTCTTCGCAAGTATGGAGGCAGGGGCTCCGCTTTCTTCCGTTCGTACGATGCGAACATAGTCGGTATCGACAAGCGGATCCAGTTCCTGCATCAGGGATTCATCGGTTGCGTAGTATGGCATTTCGCCCGCAGTCAGCACGATAGGCCGCCAGCCAAATTCCGGCAGATATTTGACGAACTTCATCGTCCGTTGCACACCGGAAAGCCCCATTGGTGGGAAATAGTAGGCGACGACGAGGACGTTGAGGCCGGGAGGCGCACCGGGTTCGAGGAGGTCGATGTTCACGACTGAGATATATGAGATTTTTAGGGGATTTTTGGGATCCGATTCTTTGGCTGAGATAGATAAGATTTTTTAGGGATTTTTCAGATTTCATCGGTTATCGTTGTCACTCAAAAGTTCTGCAACGCAGAAATCCCTTAAAATCGCACACATCTCAGTCATGTTCTGGGAAGTAGCTTCTTATTTGTAATTCTGTGATATTGTAAGCTCGGAGAACCGAAGTTCAGGAGTAATCCTATCGGAAGATTGAATGCCTCAAGATAATTCATTGCTTGCGAAAAATGGGGGGCTTCGAGGATGCCTACGGCCTTAATTTCAACGGGAATTCGTTCTTCGACAAAAAAGTCCACCCGCCTAGTTCCTACGATAGTATTATCATAATATATGGGAATCTCATGTTCACTCAAAAACTTTAGGTCAGACAATTCAAGTTCTTTTGTCATCGCGCGATGATAAATTATTTCCGGAAAACCATTGCCGAGCGTGGAATGCACCTTCATTGCACATCCGATCACTTTTCGTGTTATTTCACCATCTGGAAAATCCATATTCAAACAAGATTTAAGCCATCCATATACATTTTAGCGCTCAATCGGTTCCGCGAGTGAACTTCAAGGCTGTACTTCGAGGTTATCAAATGGGGATTAACGGTCATGTAGGTTCATCATACAAATCCCCTAAAAATCTCATCAATCTCAGTCTTGCCACAAGAGCTTTATTCTGAATTCCTCGCTCGTCTTGCTGCGCTTCGGCGGCGGCGGGAGTCCCTTGCGCTTGGTGCGGGAATAGCAAGCGGATTAACAATGGTTGTGGTTGTTACCCTTGCAGCAATCGTATTGGAAATGTTCGGTCATTTTCCGATCGTGGGGCGGACGTGGCTTTTTTGGTCTGCGTTCATACTTTCGGTTGTTGGTTTCTTCGGATTTTTACTGCCGCCGCTTTTCGTTCGATTCGGAATTCGCCCACGCTCGACCGATGATGAACTTGCATCCAAAATTGGGCAGCATTATCCGACGGTCAGCGACCGATTAGTGAATGTCTTGCAGCTAATGCGACCGTTACAGCCCGTAGCCGTGGGCTTAAGCCCACGGAGTGATCGGGATGACCGTGGGCTTAAGCCCACGGCTACGATCGGCTCTCCCAATTTTGCATTGGCGGCATTTTCGAACACCTATACTGCTGCTCGAGATTTCGATTTTAACGCCATTATCGATGAGCGACCATTGCGGCGATCGATCATGGTGTTTTTTTTGAGTCTTGTTATTGGTGCAGCATTTTTTATTGGCGCGCGCGGTGAAATGCTTGCGGCAAGCGGTCGGCTGGAACATTTTCGTACCTTTTACCAAAAACCTGCGCCCTTTACATTCGTAATAATTCCCGGCGACGTGCGGGTGATGCGCGGAGATTCTGTTATCGTTTGGATCGCTACACGCGGTGAGCAGTTAAAGCAGATCAAACTGCGAACCCGCGAAGAAGGGCAGAAGGATTTCGACGCGATCGTGCTGAATGCCGTTCCATTCGATTCGATTCATTCGAAACAATTCGGAACAAAAGCAGGATTTACTTGCGCGATCCATGCTGAGCATCCCATCGAATATTTCGTAGAAGCGCGCGAGATCGAGTCCGATCATTATCACATTGCGGTGCTCGATCATCCTATCGTTCGTTCGCTCAATGTGGAAGTTGATCCGCCGGCCTATACTCGGCAGAAGCCACTTACTCTCACGGAAAATATCGGTGATATCGCAGGCGTTGCGGGAACCCGCGGCGTGTTTCGCATTGTGGCATCGAAATCGCTGGCAAAAGCAGAAGTTGTTTTTACCCAAGTGGATTCCGGCACTCATGTGTCGAATGCGACCCATAAGTCCTACCCACTATTGGTCATAGATTCCATTGCTACTGGTTCGATCAGCTTTCTTCAGTCTGGCTCTTATCATATAGAATTGCTCGATCGCGATTCCGTTGCGAGCGAGCATCCTATCGAATATACGGTAACGATCACGAAAGATCTGCCGCCGGAGATCGTACTGGTCGAGCCATCCTCGGCACGTGCAGATCTTCCGAGCGATATGCGGCTCGACATGCTCGCACGCATTCGCGATGATTTCGGGTTCCGAGGTGTGCGGCTTGGCTATCGCCTTTCCAAATCGAAATATGATAAGCCGGATACCTCCTACACGTGGCTCACGGTTCCACTTTCGAATTACAATACTCAGGAACTCGATGTTCCCTACATCTGGAACCTCACCCCACTTTCTATCGGACCGGAGGATGAAGTGTCTTATGTGATGGAAGTGACAGATAACGACGCCATCACCGGACCGAAATCTGCCCGCACTCCCGAATATACCGTGCGCGTTCCTTCCGTCGCAGAAATTTTCAAACGCGCGGACGAGGAGGCCAACAAGGCCCAGCGCGACATGAGCGAGATCAAGCAGGATGCTGAGGAACTTCAGAAAAAAGTCGATGCCGCGCTCGACGAAATGAAGCAGATGAAAGCCAGTGACATGGCCAAACAGGAGCAGGACTTCTCGAAGCAGAAGGACATGCAGCAAATGCTCGACCGGCAGAATAAGCTGAACGAACGCATCGATCAAGTTGCGAAAGATCTGCAGGAGATGACGCAGTCCATGGAGCAGCAGAACGCGCTCTCGCCAGAGACGATGAAGAAATATCAGGAACTGCAGGACTTGTTCAAGCAGATCGATTCGCCGGAACTAAAAAAAGCGATGGAAGCGCTTCAGCAGGCGATGCAAAAGAACATCGATCCGAAAAAGCTCGAAACGGCGATGCAGAACATGAAGCAGAACGAGGATCAGTTTCGGAAATCCATCGAGCGTACGGCGAACATCCTGAAAAAGATCCAGGCGGAACAAAAAGTGGACGCGTTGATGAAAGCTTCAAGCGAGTTAGCCAATCAGGAGCAGAAAGCCGCAGACGATGCACACCAAAAACTCGATCAGGGTAAGCAAATGACGCCCGAAGAAAAGGCCGCCGAAGCCCGCAAGCAAGCCGACGCACAAAAAGAGCTGGACCGCATGCGCGAGGAAATGAAGGATGTTGTGGATCAGATGAAAAAACTTCCCGAAAAAATGCAGGCACCGGAAGAGACCAAGTCCGCCGCCGAAGCACTCAGCGATCCATCTGCCGATCAGGATATGGAGGACGCCGAGCAGGATATGCAGCAAGGCAACATGCAGCAAGGCGCGGAGAGATCGCAATCGGCTTCGAAGAAGATGAAGACCGCGCGGCAAAAGCTCGCGGAATTAAAGCGCAAAATGTCCGAAACGCAGCGGCAGGCAGCGATGCGCGAGATGAAGCAGATCGAGAGCGATCTCAATCGGCTTTCACAATCCGAAGAACAGTTGAAGAACGAGTCGAAGGAAGCGCAGCCGAATTCGAATGTGTTCCGCGATCTGGCCGAACAGCAATCCGAAAAGAAAGACGAACTCGGCCAGACCGCTTCGAAGGCGATGCAGCTTTCGCAGCAATCGACCGCCGTGACTCCCGAAATGGGGAAGGAAATGGGCGAAGCGTTTGCGGAAATGCAGCAGGCCGAAGATGCCATGACCGGACGCAATCAGCAAAGTTCCACGCAGGACGCGCAGCAAGCAATGACCTCGCTTAATCAGGCATCCAGCGCATTCCAGAAAGCGGCAGCGAAAATGGGCAAACAGGGTTCCTCCGGATCGAGCGGTTCCGGCGGCGAGGGACAGGACGGCGCAGATGGTTCCGACGGTCAGGATGGCGAAGATGGAAGCCAGCCGGGTTCCGGAGGTCAGCAGGGTTCGAGTGGTGCGATGCAGCAGTTCATCAGCCAGATCAACAAAATGGCCCAGCAGCAGGAGCAGTTGAACAATCAGATGCAGTCGATGATGAATGGCAAAGGCGGCGGCGGGCAATCGGCAGAAAAGGAGATGCAGCGCCAGCAGGCCGAGCTAAGCCGCCTTGCAGCGCAGCAGCAGGCCGTAAAAAAATCCGTCGATGAAATGGCGGATGAGCAGAGCAAGGCAAAGACCGGCATTCACCAATCCGCCGACGAATTACGCAAGATCGCCGATGAAATGCAGCAATCGATCGGCGATATGAAGTCCAATGGCGTAAAGCCGGAGACCGTCCAGCGGCAGGAACGAATTCTATCGCGGCTTCTGCAAGCGGAACATTCCGTTCACGAGCGCGATAAGGATCAGGAACGCGAATCGAAGCCGGGGGAGAACGTCGTCCGCGCCTCGCCGCGCGAGCTTGACGTAAAATCTCCCCAAGCACAAAAAGAATTGCAGGAAGAAATTTTGAACGCCAAGGAGAATGGCTTCACGCCGGATTACAACGCGCTTATTCGCAAATATTTCGAATCGCTGGAGCAGTCAAAATAGCTTGGATAAATTGATCGGGAATAGGATCCCTGCGGCAAAGCGAATGTCTCGTGTGTACGTCGCGCCACCGTATGACTCGAAAATGTTTGTTAGTCCATACCAATAACTTGCGTCGAAAAAGAGCATTGGTCCTGAATCTAGTTTTACTGAAATGCCCATACCCAAAACGGCGGAAAACTCGACCATATTTACAGTAGAATCCGACAGTGCATACGTCGAGTCTACTTCAAACGGTTCGCTTCCTTTCGAGGACACGGTAATGTTCGAGCGAACGGTGCCGGATAAAAACATTCCAACACTCGGCCCAGCAAATGCATACAAACGGATAACATTGTTACCAAAACTTGCATTTTTGATGAGCAGAGGAACATCAAAATAATTTGCTTCTACGCTCGTATGACCGGTCGTGGTAAAACCATAAAAAATTCCTGTTCCCGTTCCGTTAATATTATCGTTGCGGCCTTTTTGTGAAAAAAGTAGGTGCATGCTGATCGCCCAACTGGGGTTGAACCACCGATCGACTTCTACACCCGCGAAAATGCCGGTTCGATCAGAGATCGAGATTCCGCCGGGCTGTGCATCGAGTGATTCGTTCGCAAGATTGGCTCCTAATATTATGCCGATGTATCGTTGCTGCGCGTTGGCACTCGGCGCACAAAACGCGACGAAGACTAAAATGCCAAAACAGCCAAGCAGTCTTCTCATAAAAGTAATGCCAGTTAATTCAGCGGGAACAGAATGCCGGCGGCGATGCGGATGTCGTTGGTCTTCTCGGACTCCGATCCACCCGATGGAGAAGTGCCATTCTTAAGGATATTGATAAGCCCGATCGCATAACCCGCATCGAGAAAAAGTGTTGGGCCGCCTCCGGGTTTATAGGAGACACCTGCTCCAACTAATGCAGCGAGATCAAGCGTATTGAAATTACTATCCACGTCCGTGGAAGTGCCATTGTTTCTGCTCGTAGCCGATAACAGAATGCCAATGGAAGGGCCAGCAAAGAGATAGGGTTTGAAGTCACCCGAGCCAAAGGCGACCTTGGCGAGAACTGGAACTTCGAGATACCCGAACACGGCATCGTCGGAACCCGATAGGGTGAAACCGGAAACACCGGAGCTATAATCGATATGAGTTCCCTTCTGATCGTACAGCAATTGCACGCTGAGCGCCCACATCTCACTATACCATGCCTCCAGCTGACCACCGATCAGCAACCCGGTAACGGACGAACCGGTGAAGCCAGCAGGAAGAGCAGGATCATAGGCAAAATTACCAATGTCGAGACCCACCCTTCCGCCAATCATCATCTTTTGAGCATCGGCATTTTTCGATGAAACACCACAATAGTCTTTTCATAAAAAATAGAGTGTTAATGATTACAAAGATACGACTTTTTGACGGTGTCGAGCAAATTAATTGTGAGGTCTCCTTTTCAAAGTTCGTAAATAGATTTTGCACTTTATCAATTAAGCGGGAACAGAATTCCGGCGGCGAGGCGAATGTCTTGAGATTTAACTACGCTTTCGCCATAACTATTGGCGATATTGACAAGCCCGATCGCATCGGTCGCCTCTAAGAAAAGCATGACTCCGGATGGCATTTTAAATGATACTCCCGCGCCAATGTCGGCAGAAACATCCAGCGTGTTCATGGTCGAACGGTCAATAGCAAAAGTCGTGTCACCCGTTTTGCGGACTTGGGCTGTTTTCCGTGGTGTAGGTCCCGCTAAATTTCTCGCTTCCTGACAAGAAGAGACCGACACTCGGGCCTGCGCATACATAAGGATAAAAATTTCCTATGCCCATGCTTGCCTTCAGAAGGATAGGAATTTCAAAATAGTTAAGAATCACATCATCGGTGTTGAGAGCAGAACTCTGCTGTGTTCCTTTTTGGTCGTATAACACCTGAGCACTTATAGCAAAAAAATTATTAAACCAAAAATCCACTTGACCGCCGCCA
>Ga0206934_1019_pt1 | contig 49437 bp, 51 predicted proteins | sample Alteio_BWOrgHeat_16_FD_152932 | JGI IMG/M metagenome (GOLD analysis project Ga0206934, IMG submission 152932) | Enriched cells from forest soil in Barre Woods Harvard Forest LTER site, Petersham, Massachusetts, United States -... | ecosystem: Environmental > Terrestrial > Soil > Temperate forest >...
GAAAGAAAGCGATACTGAAAAAGAGCTCGAAGGAATGATGGGGGCTAATTCTCAAAGTTCTACAGCTAAATTGATCGTGTTTAAAAAAGGATGGATCAGGAGAAGAGGGCGTTTTTTCCACCGGAAAGAAAAAAGGCAGCAACATGGATTCATTTCAATACAAACAGGTAGGGCAGGAACTGGCATTCACCGACAAGAAATCGGGTCTTATTACCAAACGTTTTGTTATAGATGAACTTACCGAGACTTCGTTGAAAATTCACGATGCCGTAAAAGACTGCGAAACTAAAGCGTTTGTAAAGGTGAAGTAACCAGAAAAGACATTCCCGATTATTTAAGGTTACAACTCCTTACCTTTGCGGGATGGATTTAGTTGATGCCAAAGCGGCCAAGCGCGACATTCGTAAGCTCAAACCCGAAGATTTGAAGAAATTCTTCACCGATCACGGAGATAAACCTTTCCGTGCAACACAGGTGGATGAATGGCTTTGGAAGAAATCGGCCAAAAGTTTTGATCAGATGACCAACCTTTCGGTAGCTACCCGCGAGCTGCTCAAAGAACATTTTGCTATCAATCACATCCACGTTGACAATATGCAGCGTAGCTCGGACGGCACAATCAAAAATGCCGTAACCCTGCACGATGGTCTAATCGTTGAGTCTGTGCTGATCCCGGCAGAAAAAAGGATTACGGCTTGTGTTTCGTCGCAAGTGGGCTGCTCTCTTGCTTGCAAGTTTTGCGCGACAGCGAGGTTAAAAAGACAACGCAATCTTAGCGCTGATGAAATTTATGATCAGGTGGCTGCGATCAGAGAACAGGCTGAGCTTTTCTTTAATCGGCCACTTACCAACATCGTATTTATGGGAATGGGCGAGCCGCTCTTAAATTATAGTAATGTGACGGCCGCTATAGAGAAGATCACTTCGCAGAAAGGATTGGGCATGGCCATGAAACGTATTACAGTATCTACCGTTGGCATTGCCAAGATGATTATAAAAATGGCCGACGATGGCGTTAAATTCAACCTTGCAGTTTCACTTCATGCGGCTTTAGACAAGACCCGTTCGTCGATCATGCCAATTAATGATTCTAACCCACTAAATGAACTGGCAGATGCGCTTCGTTATTGGTATCAAAAAACCAAACGAAAGGTCACCTATGAATATGTGGTATGGCAGGGTATCAATGATACTGAAGAGCATGCACAAGCACTGTTGAAATTCTGCAAAGTCATCCCGTCAAAAGTAAACCTGATTGAGTACAACCCTATCGATGACGGAGAATTCAAGCAGGCCTCTGACGAAGCGCTGAATATGTACATGGATTTGCTGGAGAAAAACGGGATTACCACCCGCATTCGTAAAAGCCGGGGTAAAGACATTGATGCAGCCTGTGGTCAACTGGCCAATAAAAGTTAAATCCCCCAAATTTTTTTAGCTTTTAATTTCACCTTGTCGGAGTATATTGCGCAGTTGATGAAGCTAAAGTTTTTCCTTTTCCAACTGATACTTGTCTCTCTTTGTTTTTCAGCGCAGGCTCAAAAAACGATGAAAGGAATTGTAGTTGACTCCATTAGTTTAAATGGCGTGCCCAATGCTTCAGTGAGAATTAAAGGGACCAACCGGGGAACAATCACTGATGCAGGCGGAGTCTTTTTTGTTAAAGTGAAGGAGACCGATACGTTGGTGTTTTCCAGTATTGGTTATTTTCGTTTGGAGATGAACGTCAGTTTTGATGATGAGATCATGTTCGTGAGAATGTCTCAGCAAAGTACGATGCTTCGCGAGGTTACAGTTTTCGGCCGACCAGAAGCTGCCAAAAAACAGTTGCCTTCACTCAAGATCAAAAGTAAATCGATGCCGTGGTATGGAGCCACACCCAGCTCCGGAGCCGGTGCGTCAGTCAATTTGGATTTCTTTTCGAAACGCGAGCGTGAAAAACGAAAGTTGGCCAAACTTAGCGCAGAGCTGGCAAGTACCCAGACCTATGTGGAGATTGTAACTAACCCGGATGTGAAGCAGGAACTCCTTGATCGATTTTCCATAAGCGATTCTACTTTTTATAGAATACTTACACACTTTAATGAGCAGCATCAGGAAGTTACCCATTCGAGCAATCAGGGGAATATTTTAAACTCGTTGTTTTCATTTTTTGAAGCCGAAGTGCGTTCCAGACGCCATCGGCCGCGCTAGTTATATATTTGCACCGCAATTAAGCCATCATTTTTAATGATTATCGTGTAGATTCGTAACATGGAAGAAAAGCATTTTCAGTCGTCAGAGAAGGTAAGGGACTTTGTTATAGGCATGAGCGATGGTCTGACCGTGCCGTTTGCCTTGGCTGCCGGTTTGAGCGGTGCGGTAGATAACACGAATATCATCATCACTGCCGGGCTGGCCGAAATAGCAGCAGGTTCTATTGCTATGGGTCTTGGCGGATATCTTGCAGGCCGTACGGAAATTGAACACTATGAAGCTGAGGAGAAACGCGAATATGAGGAGATTGAAAAATTGCATGAAGTAGAAATTCGGGAGACAAAGGAAATTTTTGCCCGCTATGGGCTTAGCGAACCGATGCAAGAAACTGTAACACGAGAGATGGCCAAACACCCAAAGCAGTGGGTGGATTTTATGATGCGTTTTGAACTGGGCTTGGAGCGGCCGGATAAAAACAGAGCACACGAAAGCGCACTGATCATTGCGGGGTCTTATGTTATTGGAGGGCTCATTCCGTTAAGTGCCTATTTTTTCACCAATTCAGCAACTGTTGGTTTGGAATTTTCCAGTGCCATCACAGCGGTTTGTCTTATTATTTTTGGGCTTGTGAAAAGCAAACTTACTGGCCAGCCCTTGTTAAAAGGAGCTCTGCGTGTCACGATCGTTGGCGCATTAGCTGCAGCAGCTGCCTTTGCTTTGGCAAAAATGATCGCCTGATATGACCCTGATTTTGTAATTCTCCAGATGATAATTTCCATGATTGCAGCGGTGGCGAAGAATAGGGTGATTGGCAAAGCCAATGATTTGCCCTGGCGCTTGCCCGATGACATGAAGTATTTCATGCAGACTACCAATGGTCACCATGTTATCATGGGGCGAAAAAATTATGAATCTCTTCCGGATAAATTCAAGCCCCTGCCCGGACGCACAAATATTGTAGTCACCAGGCAGAATGATTTTCGGGCTGCGGGGTGTACAGTCGTTCACCAGCTTGATGAGGGAATCCGTATCGCAAAAGAAAATCAGGAGCAAGAATTGTTTATTATCGGCGGTGCCGAAATTTATCAATTGGCGTTACCCGTGGCGGATAGGCTTTACCTTACGGAAATTGATGCAGCCATTGATGGCGATACTCTTTTTCCATTATTCAAAAACGAAAACTGGAAAGAAACTTCGAGGCAAAATCACCCGGCAGATTCTCGTCATTTTTTTGCTTTTGACTTTGTTGTGTATAATAAATTGTAAGTATGGCTTACTTCACGAATAAAATCATTTGGGTTACCGGCGCCTCGAGCGGCATTGGCGAAGCACTTGTCTATGAATTGGCCAAGAAAAAAGGAGTCAAGCTGGTTCTGTCTTCCCGAAGGAAAGAAGAGCTTGAACGTGTAAAAGGAAATTGCCCACACGAAATACAGGCAAACGTTCGCATTCTTCCGCTGGATTTGGCTCAGCCGGATACTTTAAAACTAAGCACAGAAGTAGCTATTCAGTTTTTTGGTCACATTGACATTTTAATCAACAATGGCGGCATAAGTCAACGAAGTCTTGCCAAGGACACACAACTGTCAGTAGACCGGCATGTGATGGAGGTAGATTACTTTGGCACGATTGCTCTTACAAAATACCTATTGCCGCATTTTCTTCAGCGCAAAACAGGTCACTATGTCACGGTGAGCAGCGTGATGGGAATTATTGGTACACCTTACCGCTCGGGCTATGCCGCGGCGAAACATGCACTGCACGGGTTTTTTGATTCGCTTCGTGCCGAACTTTGGAATGAATGCAAATCCATTTATGTGACAATCATCTGTCCGGGATGGGTACATACAAATGTTACATTGAATGCACTAACCGGTGACGGCTCTAAACTTAACCACATGGATAAGACCACCGAGCAGGGACTTACTCCAAAGCATTGCGCAATAAAAATCCTCGAGGCTATCCAAAAGAAAAAGGAAGAGGCTTACATCGGTGGAGCCAAAGAAGTCTTTGCCGTTTATCTAAAACGCTTTCTCCCAAAAATGTTCTCCCGCGCGGTACGGAAACTGAGCGTAAGGTGAGGATTAGAAATTATCGGACTGTATACTTTAAACCATTTAAAACTATAATTAAAAACTAGTATGAAACGTGTGCTTATTCTTGTCGTTGTTTTGATTGCTACAGGAACTCTAATGGCTCAATCCAAAAAGGAACTTGCAGCGCAGGTGCAAAAATTGCAAGCTGAAATTGACCAACTCAAAAAACCGAAGGAAGTAGACTTAAACAATGCTAACAAAAAAGCCGGCTATGGCATGGGCGTTCTTTTGGCCAACAACATCAAGGGGCAGGGTGGCGACTCACTGGATGTGGAGGCGCTTACTGCGGCGATTAAAGATGTCTTTGAAAAAAAGACACTGAAAATGGATCAGCAATCGTGTATGCCTGTTGTTCAGCAATTTATGCAGCAGGCTTCCGAGAAGAAAAGTGCTATCGCCAAAGAGCAAGGAAAAGTGTTTTTGGAAAACAATAAAAAGACCGAAGGTGTTGTGGTTACGGCCAGCGGACTGCAATATAAAGTGCTTACTGCTGGCACCGGCAAAACACCTCTTTCAACAAATGGCGTCACCGTTCACTACACAGGCAAGCTGGTTGACGGCACTATATTCGACAGCTCAGTGCAGCGAGGTCAGCCTGCTAACTTTGGTTGTGAACCAAGTAATCCGAGGGTGGGCAGAAGCACTGCAACTTATGAAAGAAGGAGATAAATGGATGCTTTACATTCCATACGATCTTGCTTATGGCGAGAGGGGACAAGGCGGGCAAATTCCTCCATATGCGACTTTGATTTTTGAAGTGGAGTTGATTAAAGTGAATTAGTGAATAAGCCGGCATTAAATGAAGAGCCCTGCGCTTTTGAAGTACAGGGCTCTTTAATTTGAATTAATTAATCCCTAAGCAATAGCCTTAGCAGGTGCTTTTTCTTTTTCCCCTTTAACTTTTGGCGACCGGTCAAAATCCAGTACGATAGGAGAGGCTATGAAGATCGATGAGTAGGTACCGATCAACATACCAATTACGAGTGCGAAAGAGAACCCACGTAATACTTCACCTCCAAAGATCAGAAGCACCACCACCACTACCAACACAGTTCCTGAGGTGATCAAAGTACGGCTAAGGGTGCTATTGATCGCATCGTTGAACACTTTAGCACGGTCATGGTTTGCTCCGAAACTGAGGTATTCCCTGATCCGGTCAAAGATAATCACAGTGTCATTGATGGAGTAACCAATGATGGTAAGCAACGCGGCCACAAAAATCTGATCGATCTCAAATGACAAACCAAAGGCGTGTGCAATACCGAAGGCTGCTATCACAAACAAGGCATCATGCGCAGTGGCTATAATAGCGCCTGTACTGAACTGCCATTTTTTGAAACGAATCAGGATGTAGATGAAAATCGCGATGAGCGAATAAATACTTGCTTTGAAGGCGGAGTTTTTAATATCATCGGCAATTGTAGCACCAACCTTCAAGGATTTTGAGATCGTAAAATGCTCTGCGTCCAATTGCATGTCATTCTCTGAATGCTTCATTCCGCTGAATTTTTCAACTGCACTAACCAACGCTTCTCTTACTTTTTCGTCGGCACCATCCGAATCATCGTCAATGAGGTATGAAGTCGTTACTTTCATCACATCGTTGCTCCCGTAGTTTTTCACTTCGGTACTTGAGTTTTTAAAACTTTCGCTCAACGCCACTTTCATATCAGTTGCCACGATTGGCTTTTTGAAAGAGACAACAAAAGAACGACCGCCCTTAAAATCAACCCCAAGGTTCAGCCCCTGAAAAGCAATGATGATGAAACCGATAACCATAATTGAGCCTGAGAAAGCATACGCTTTGTAGCGATTGCCTATGAAGTTAAATTCTCCGCGCTTGCGCACAATGTTAGCTATAGGTGTCTCAAATGAAAGTTTAGACTCGTCACCTTTCCGCACCAGCCACTCAATCACTACGCGAGAAATGTAAACTGCAGAGAAGTAAGAGGTAACGATACCGATCATCAATACAATGGCGAAACCTTTGAGTGGGCCCTGACCAAAGATGAATAAGAACATCCCGGTTAGGAAAGTAGTCAAGTTTGAGTCGAAGATAGTTGCTGTTGCGCGTTCGTAGCCTTTCTTAATTGCTTCACGCAATCTGCGTCCCATTTTCAATTCTTCTTTGATACGCTCGTAAATCACCACGTTGGCATCCACTGCCATGGCCATGGTAAGCACAATGCCAGCAATACCAGGCAGTGTAAGTGCTGCGTTGAACTGCGCTAAAATTCCAAGGATGAAAAAGATATTGAAGAGCAAAGCAAGGTTGGCAACCCAGCCGCCTTTTGAATAATAGGCGATCATGAAAATTACGATCAGGGCAAGACCGCAGCCCATAGAAACCAAACCTTGGCTCTGTGCAACTTGCCCAAGAGAAGAACCAACGATGGCTTGTTCTACAATGCGTGTAGGCGCAGGAAGCGAACCTGCCTTGAGCACAAGAGCTAAGTCTTTAGCTTCTTCAGTTGTAAAGTTACCTGTGATTTGTGAGTTACCATTTGGGATTTCGCCTTGCACGGTTGGTGCGGTATAAACATAGTTATCAAGTACTATCGCTATCCGGCCTTGTGGTTGTTTAGCCGAAGCGGTAGCCGTAATCTTTGCCCATGTACGTGCTCCACTAGCATTCATCGTCATACTTACCGATGGACGCGCAAACTGATCAAAATCAGAGCGCGCATCGTTGATAACATCACCCGTCAATAGAGGTTTGCCGCTGCGGCCCAGGTTCACGAAATTCAATTTGATGTCTTCAATTCCTTTGGTTACATCCGGATCGGCTTTCACATCCCAGAATAGCCCAATGGTGCGAGGCAATAGCGCACGCACATCATCGCGTCTAAAGATGGCGTTGATTTGTGCCGTATCTTTTACAGGATAAAGAAATGCGCTGCCTTGTGTGCTTAACGCAAACAGGGGAGAGGCTGTGGCTGAACGCAAAGAATCCAATGACGAGTTGCTGCTGTCTTTCGGGTTCGTTTTCGTTAATTGTTTCTCCAATGCCGATTTGGTTGTATCAGATTTAGAGCCGAGGGCATCAGCTAATTTTGTTGCCGCTTTTTCGTCAGTTGATGCGGTGGTCTTCGTTTCCAGTCTTTTCGCGTTTTGTTCTTTGAGCAGCAATTGGTTGACGGCAATCAGTGACTGACTTAATTGCTGATCATAAGGCTCAACGATTTCCCAAAACTCAAGTCGAGCCACGCCTTGCAAAAGTTTGCGAACACGCTGAGGGTTATCAGCTCCGGGGATTTCAATTTGAATTCGGCCTGAGCCTTGAAGTTGTTGAATGTTTGGCTGTGAAGTTCCGAATTGGTCAATACGGGTTTTTAGAATTGTAAACGAGCGGTCAACGGCATCTTTAATTTCTTTTTCCAAAAATTTCAACACAGTCGGGTCGCTGTCGGAAAGCTTTACGCGGTCTTTGTTTGCAGTGGAAGTGAAAAGCGATGCCAGCGTACGATCCGGGTTAGCATCTTTAAATTCTTTGTAGAATAAAGTGAGAAAATTACTGTTGCTGGATTTCTCAGCCTCTTTGGCTTTTTGCAAAGCAGCCAAAAATGCGGGATCTTGATTGTTGCCGCTCAGGCCTTTGATGATATCAATAGGTGAGATCTCCAGCACCACATGCATACCACCTTGTAAGTCGAGACCAAGGCTAAGCTCGTTGTCTTTCACTTCTTTATAGGTGTATTCAGCGCCGAAAATATTGTAAACGGGCTTATTCCAGAGGGAATCAAGATAATTCTGTTTTTTAGAAAGGTCGATTGAACCGAGTTTATCGGTGGCATGAGCGATGGCTTCTTGCTGAACTTTCCTGCTGACGAAGGTGAACGACAGATAGTACAGGCAAAGTGCCGTGATTACTATTGTGAGCACCACTACTACTCCTTTGTTACGCATAACTAATTAATTTGTGAATTTGAAGATTACGATAAATAAAAACTGTTTAGTCGTCATCGGCGAATGACTAACGACTATTAATTTATGACTATTTAGATCAGGGTGCGTTGGGCGAGATGATGGCCCGGAACAACGTCTTGAAAAACTTAAGGGTAGTCTTCTGAACGAAAACCAGTCTCTCATTTTTATGATCTTCTAATACCAGTTCTTCGAGTTGTGCCGGTTGCTGCTCGCTCAGTTCTACCGATTGGCCCTGTGCAGCTACATCTGAAGGTGCGTGAATGGCTACCTCTGTCTTGTCTTTGGATTTTTCGGTCTTGGCTTTAAACGCCTGATCAGACACATGGTAAAAAGATTGCGAAAGCAGAATCACCAATACAGCGCAAAAGCCGCAAGCAAGTAATAAGGCGCGTTGTAGTGGTTTACTTTTCATAGAAGAGCACAAAAGTAAAGATTAGAACCGAATTTGCAACATTCAGCAAGCCCTGCCTTTTCAGACAAAATACGACCCTGACTTATGCGGTTACGCCTTCTTTTACATATTCCTCGATGGGCAGGCAACTGCAAACCAGATTTCGGTCGCCATAGGCATTATCTACACGGCTCACCGACGGCCAGAATTTCTTCTCTTTCACAAATGGAAGCGGGTATGCAGCTTTTTGGCGGCTATACGGCAGGGTCCATTCATCTGTAGTAATTACTGCTGCTGTATGAGGAGCGTTTTTCAACACGTTGTTCTCTTTGTCGGCTTTGCCTTCTTCAACTTCCCGAATTTCGTTTCTGATTTCAATCAAGGTATCAACAAAGCGATCAAGTTCTTCTTTGGGTTCGCTTTCAGTCGGCTCTATCATTAAAGTACCCGCTACCGGGAATGAAACCGTTGGCGCATGGAATCCATAGTCCATCAGACGTTTGGCAATGTCTTCCACTTCGATGCCAGCTTTTTTAAACTCCCTGCAATCCACAATCATCTCGTGGGCGCATCGGCCGTTAGTGCCGGTATATAAAATCTTGAAGTGCTCGCTAAGTCTTTCTTTGATGTAGTTAGCGTTGAGGATGGCCAATTTTGTGGCGTTCGTCAGTCCTTCAGCTCCCATCATTGCGATATACGCGTAAGAGATCGCCAGAATACTAGCGCTTCCATAAGGTGCTGCAGATACCGCACTTATAGCTTTTTCACCTCCGGTTTTTACTACTGCATGGCCGGGTAAAAACGGTTTCAACTTATCGTTCACGCAAATCGGCCCCATGCCAGGGCCACCTCCCCCATGCGGTATGCAAAATGTTTTGTGCAAGTTCAGGTGGCAAACATCGGCACCAATATTGGCGGGCGATGTAAGTCCAACCTGCGCGTTCATATTGGCTCCGTCCATATAGACAAGACCGCCATTTTTATGAATTACTTCACAGATTTCAGTTATCGATTCTTCAAACACCCCGTGAGTTGATGGATAAGTAACCATCAATGCCGCAAGGGTATCCTTATATTGTTCCGCTTTGGCTTTCAGATCGGCTACATCAATTTTTCCTTCAGCATCCGATTTTACAACAACTACATCCATGCCAGCCATAACGGCACTTGCCGGATTTGTTCCATGTGCAGACGCCGGAATCAGGGAAATATTCCTGTGGTTATCTCCACGACTTTGATGATAGGCCTGAATTACCAATAGCCCTGCATATTCGCCTTGTGCGCCACTATTGGGTTGCAATGATACGCCGGTGAAGCCTGTAATTTCTTTTAGCCAGTTTTCCAGATTGGTGATCATCTCAAGATAGCCTTCGGTTTGATCAACCGGTGCGAACGGATGAATTTGTCCAAGTTCGGGCCAGGTTACCGGGATCATTTCCGAGGTGGCATTCAGTTTCATTGTGCATGAGCCAAGAGAGATCATCGAATGCACCATCGACAAGTCTTTGTTCTCTAATCTCTTTATATATCGCAACATCTCATGCTCGGAATGATGCGTATTGAATACAGGGTGTGTTAAATAGGTCGATTTTCTGATCAGGCTTTCAGGCCATGAAATTTTGCTGATCGATTGAGGTGAGGAATTGGAGGCAGATGAATTGAATGCTTTACTAAAAATATCAGTGATCAACTTTACATCTTCTGTTGAGGAAGTCTCATCAAGCGAGATGCCTACTTCGGTTTTGGAAAAATAACGGAAATTGGCGGAGTATCCTTCTGCAACTTTGCGCAACAGGTTTGAATCTGACACAGTAACTTTCAAGGTGTCAAAATAATTTGCATTCACTTGTTTCAAGCCCAACGCCTCAATGCCAGCAGCTAACAATTTCGTTAACCCATGAATCCTTCCGGCGATTTTCTTCAATCCTTCCGGCCCGTGATAAACTGCATACATGCTGGCCATCACCGAAAGTAATACCTGAGCAGTACAAATATTTGATGTTGCTTTTTCCCTGCGAATGTGCTGCTCGCGGGTTTGCAAGGCCATGCGATAGCCTGGATTTCCCTGTGCATCTACAGACAAACCGATAATACGACCCGGCATCTGACGCTTGAATTCATCTTTGGTGGCAAAGAATGCGGCATGCGGTCCGCCAAAACCCATTGGGACACCAAAACGCTGCGAAGAACCAACAACCACATCGGCACCCATTTCGCCAGGCGACTTCATTAAAAGCAAACTCATCAGGTCAGAGCCTACAACTACAAAAACATTCTTCTCGTGAGCAATTCCAATGAAAGCAGTGTGGTCTTTAATCGCACCATTGTTGTCCGGATTTTGAATATAAACGCCAAACAGGTTTGTATCTGTAATATCCAGTTTGGTTATATCACCCACAACAAGCTCAACACCAATCGGGGTTGAGCGAGTTTTTAATAAATCGATAACCTGAGGAAAAGTATTTGCATCTACGAAAAACCTGTGTGCATTTTTTTTCTCTGCTTTGCGTGAGGCATGCATCAGATGCAATGCTTCTGCGGCTGCAGTGGCTTCGTCCAGCAATGATGCGTTGGCAATTTCCATTCCGGTGAGGTCCATCACCATAGTTTGGTAATTGATCAAGGCTTCCATTCGGCCTTGGGCAATCTCCGCCTGATAGGGTGTATAGGCAGTGTACCATCCTGGGTTTTCAAGCACATTGCGCAGAATCACGCCGGGTGTTATACAGTTATAATATCCTGTACCTATAAACGATTTGTAGATTTTATTCTTCGAAACCGATTTTTTGAAGTTGGTTAAAAACTCATATTCCGATTGAGCCGGTGGCAGATTTAAAGGTCTTTTCAAGCGGATAGCCGAAGGGATCGTTTGTGCGATCAGGTCATCCACCGATTTTGCCTTCACCACTTTCAGCATCGCCTCAATTTGTCCTGCATCGGGTGCATTATGACGGCTTTCAAACTTTTCGGAATACGTAGGATTGATCATTGTGATTCGTTAATAGTTGATAGTTATTGGTTAATCGTTACTGGTCAACAGTATTGTTTCTGCAAACAATTGACTATTAGCTTATAACTGATAACAAACTCAGAAACGTTCAAATTGTGAGAAGAAAAAGTGACCTTCAATCTCTGCATTTTCATCCGAATCGGATCCGTGGATAGCATTCGCATCAATCGACTTGGCAAATAGAGCGCGAACAGTACCCGGGGCTGCTTTTTTAGGGTCGGTAGCACCTATCAATTTCCTGAAATCCTCTACGGCATTCTCCTTTTCAAGGATCATTGGTATAATAGAACCACTGCTCATGTAGCTGCAAAGTTCACCGTAAAAAGGTCTCTCTTTGTGGATTTCGTAAAACTTGCCTGCCAGCTCAGCACTGAGTTTCGTTTTTTTCATTGCCACGATTCGGAAGCCTGCTTCTTCAATCATTTTGGTAATTGCGCCACTGTTTCCTGCGCCCACGGCATCAGGTTTGATCATTGTAAAAGTTCTTTTGCCAGCCATTTTCTTGTTTTTAAGTTTTTATGAATCAAAATTTAGTTCTCAGTACCATATAAATTGGCCGCAAAAATATCAAAAGAAGTTAGATTCGGGAAGCTCGCCGTGTTTCTGCCTCTTTTTTTGACAAAAACAACCCAATACCGCCCATATCATTTGTAAAAAACCAATTTTTCCTTTCGGTCAATTATCTGCATTTTTGCTGCCTTTCGATGAAAAAATTACCGGAACTTCAATCTTTTATGGCCTCGCCGAAGAAGGTGGCCATCGTTACACATTTCAAGCCCGATGCAGATGCACTTGGCTCTTCCCTCGGGTTGGCAGGTTTTTTGAAAAAGAAGGGACATGAAGTAACGGTGATTACTCCGAGTGACTATCCGGAGTTTCTTTCATGGATGCCGGGATCTGAATCCGTTATCGCGTTTTCAAAAAAGGCAAAAGAATCTGAATTAAAATCAGCATCCGCATTTTCGCAAGCCGACGTGATTTTTTGCCTTGACTTTTCCAGTCTTGGCAGAATTAATGAACTGGGCGAAATGGTGAAGGACTCCACAGCCGTCAAAGTTATGGTTGATCACCATCTAGAACCTGAGCAGTTTTCTGATTTTCAAAAGTGGGATGTAAAATCAGCTTCTACGGCCCAGCTTGTTTTTGAATTGATTGATAGTTGGGGAGAGAAAAAATTAATTGACTCATCGATTGCTAATTGCCTTTATGCAGGGCTGATGACTGACACCGGCGGCTTTCGACATAATAATACTACAGCTCGCGAGTTTCAGGTCGCCTATGAACTTACACTTTTGGGAGCCAATCCAACTGAGGTAGCCCGACTGGTTTATGAAACCAACTCTTTGGGCCGACTAAGGCTTACCGGCTATGTTTTGAATCAAAAATTGATGGTGTTGCCGGAATACCGCACAGCGTACATGACACTATCACAGGATGAGCTGAAAAAATTTGATGTGCAAACGGGTGACACTGAAGGCTTGGTAAACTACGGCTTGTCGATAAAAGACGTGCAACTGTCGGTATTGATGTATGACCGTGGTGAAGAAATCAAAATTTCTTTTCGATCTTTGGGCGATTTTTCTGTGAACGACATGGCCCGAAAGCATTTTGAAGGAGGCGGTCACAAGAATGCTTCCGGAGGCTCCTCAAAACAGTCGCTGGAGTCGACACTAAAAAAATTCCTGGACCTTTTACCGAAATACAAAAAAAGTTTAAACCAATAATCCATAATATCTATTCTAATGAAAAATTCGATTGTAGTCCTCTTTATCGCCCTTGTCTTCTGTGCAGCGTGTTCAAAAGATCGCGAGACCGCTTCCGGTCAGAAATTCACTATTGTGAAACAAGGTGACGGAAAAAACATTGAAGCCAAAAAATATATGATCCTTAATTTTTCCTTTCAAGACGGGAAAGATTCAGCTTGGAATGATACCAGAAAAAATGGGTATCCCTTGGTAATGCAAAAGCAAGGTATCATGAAACCAGGCGATCGCGTATTGGAAGTAATAAGTATGCTAACTAAAGGCGATAGTGCTGTTTTTAAAATCTCAGCTAAAGATCTGTTTACGCTCTCATTCCATCAGCCTATACCCCGGAAAGTTGATTCTGCATCGTTTTTTACATTTAATGTAGGCATTATCGATGCATTGGACAGCGCTCAGTTTGGCAAATTCAGGGAAGAACTGGTAGCCAAACAAAACGAGAAAGCACTCAAAAAACAACAAGAGCAATTGGGCAAAGACACTGTGGTCATTGACAGCTACCTGAAAGAGAAAAGCATCACCACGTTGAGGACTGAATCAGGCTTACGCTATGTTATTACTAAGCCGGGCAAGGGTGAAAATGCCAAGGACGGTCAATCGGTGAAAGTAAACTATGCTGGTTACCTACTTAGTGGCAAATATTTTGATACCAGTATTGAGGCGGTGGCTAAAGCGAATGGGATTTACAGAGAGGGGGGACGTTATGCACCTTACGATTTAGTCCTGGGACAAGGTGGCGTAATCCCCGGATGGGAACTAGCATTGAAACTGATGAATAAAGGCGAAAAGATTACAGTTTACATTCCGTCTACTTTAGCCTATGGAAGCCAGAGACGCAGTGCTGACATCGTAGAAAATTCCATCCTTGCCTTTGACCTGGAATTGGTCGATATCACAGATGCAAAGGATGTAAAAAGGCCTCGTTGATAGTTTTGTACTACGACTTCCATTTTAATTCATGACGTTATCTTGAATAATGCCCTGATTGAAGTGGAGGTCCGTGGCTACAATGATTGGATGTTGGAGTTTAGCAGATAAAACCGGCAGTGAAATATGAAATATGCTGCAGCGCCGTTTTTATTCATGATTGTCTTTCTGGTGATATCATCGTGTGTAAAGGACAATCTCATAAGCACGAAGGCCCAGTTTAAGCTAGATACGATTTCTGTCAGTAGTTATCTGAAGCAAAATAACATCACGGCCGTCAAAGTGCAGCCGGGTACTTGGTTTGTGATCGATACTTTGGGTATTGGTGCTTATCCGGTATTGTCAGATTCTGTTTCGGTTACTTATTCTACCGAGTTGCTTCCTGGCTTAAATGAAGTTGACCAATCAACCTCACCAATTACAGTTTTTCTGGGAGGCGTAATAGCGGGTTGGCAGCTTGCTTTACCAAATTTCCCTAATGGGAGCTACGGTCGGTTATTTGTTCCATCGGGGCTGGCTTATGGAATTAATTCTTATCACGGTATTCCACCCAATGCAAATCTGATGTATCGTGTTAAGCTTCGCAAGATTATAGGCACTCAGCTGACAAATGATATTACTGCAATAGGCAGTTATATAGCGTTGATTCAAGACTCCTTATTGAGTAATAGCATAACCGTAAAAAATGACCCGTCGGGATTGAGTTACTCCATTAATACTACCGGTCCTGGGCCTCAGCCTACGCTTTCAGACTCTGTTCAGGTTACTTATTCAGGAAAAATCCTTGGTGCCGACACCCTTTTTGTAAATGTCACCTCACCGGTTACGCTTAGTATGAAAAATCAGGTGATTACAGGATGGAAAGTAATACTCCCATTAATTCCTGAGGGCTCGACCATTACCATGTATGTGCCATCGGGCTTCGGATATGGAAGCAATGTGGGCCCAAAAATCCCAGTGCCAGCCAATTCTAATCTGATATACCAGCTTAACCTGATCAAAGTTCGTCCGTGAGTATGGAGCTGTGTTTTGCTACCAATAATCAGCACAAGCTTGAAGAAGTAAAAATGCTTCTTAATAACAAGCTTCGAATTATCAGCTTATCGGAAATTGGTTGTCATGAGGAACTGGCGGAAACAACAGGAACGATCAGGGGTAATTCGAGGCAGAAGGCAAAATATGTTTATGAGAATTACGGGGTTGCATGCTTTGCAGATGATTCGGGGTTGGAAGTAGAAGCACTTGGCAACGCGCCGGGAGTCGACTCTGCAATATACGCGGGTCTGCAACGTAGTCATGAGGACAATATCAATTTGCTGCTGCAAAACCTTGAGGGCATTACTAATCGCTCGGCGCAGTTTATCACCGTCATCACACTGATAACACCTGAGGTTGATCGCCAATTTGAAGGGATAGTGAAGGGTAAAATTATCAATGAAAAAATCGGTGCTGGCGGATTTGGGTACGACCCGGTCTTTGTGCCTGATGGATTTCAAAGAACACTGGCCGAAATGAGTATGGAGGAAAAAAACAAAATCAGCCATCGGGCCAAAGCCATCCAACTACTGGTAGCATTTTTAGAATCAGTAAACCTGAAATAATCTCACTAATTCAGAATTCGATTTTGAATCTTTAATCTGTATTTTTGAATTTGATGAAACCTTTCACCATCGGCATAACAGGCGGCAGCGGATCGGGCAAAACATTTTTTCTGCAAGGCCTGTCTTCCTATTTTAAGCCTTCTGAAATATGTCTCATATCCCAGGATAATTATTACAAACCCCGCGACCAGCAGCCCATTGACGAAAATGGCGTGAAGAATTTCGATTTGCCGGTTTCAATTGATCGAGAAGCTTTTCTGAAGGATATTTTAAAATTGAAGGCAGGGCAAGATGTTGTAAAAAAGGAATATACTTTCAATAATCCCTCCGCTTCGCCCAAGCAATTGGAATTTAAAACAGCCCCCATTCTTGTTGTCGAAGGCCTGTTTGTTCAATATTTTGAGGAGATAGCAAAAGAGCTCGACTTGAAAGTTTTTATAGAAGCTAAAGATCATGTCAAATTAGGAAGGCGTATAAAGCGCGACCAGGTAGAGCGCGGCTATGATATTGATGATGTGTTGTATCGCTATCAATTCCATGTTATGCCCATCTACGAATCGCAGATTGAACCCTTAAAGCACTACTCCGATTTGGTGATTCCCAACAACAGTAATTTTGATAAAGCGTTGGAAGTGCTGAAAGGCTATCTTGCCACGAAATTGCATTGATTCGTTTCATGCCTAAAAAAGTCTTGATCATCACCTACTATTGGCCACCAGCCGGAGGTATCGGTGTTGTTCGATGGGTCAAGTTTGCCAAATACCTTCGCGAGCATGGTTGGGAACCTATCATTTACACAACCAGCAATGGGAGCTATCCGCTGAAAGATACTTCCATGGAAAAAGACGTTCCGGTGGACTTAAAAATAATAAAGAGACCGATCTGGGAGCCTTTTCAATTCTATCAATTTCTGTTTGGAAAGAAAGATGGCCAAACCAAACTGGACGATATCAAATGGAAGGACAAAGCTTCACTAACCCAAAAAATTTCTAATTGGATACGCGGCAATTTTTTTATTCCCGATGCCAGATCGTTTTGGGTTAAACCGTCGATCAAATATTTGACAAGTTATCTAAATGCAAATCCTGTGGATGCTATCGTCTCTACCGGACCACCACATAGTATTCATTTGATTGCTTTAGGCCTTAAAAAGAAACTGTCGTTGCCATGGCTGGCTGATTTTCGAGATCCATGGACAACGATGGACTACTACCAGCAGCTCATGTTAACGTCTTGGGCCAATCGGAAGCATCATCGATTGGAAGCAGAAGTGTTGAATACAGCTGATGCAGTGATTGTTGTAGGGAATGGAATGAAGCAGGAATTTGAGAAAAAACGCCATAGTAAGGTGATGGTAATCCCCAATGGGTTTGATGAAGCCGATTTCAACAATACAACCGTCGAGCTAACCGCTGAATTTTCGATCGTTTACATTGGTTCTTTTTTCAAGCGAATTAACCCAATTGGATTTTGGAAAGCGCTAAATGAATTGAACAAGGAAAACCATCCGTTGATCAAAAAATTAAAAATCAGATTAGTGGGCAGAACCGATCAGGCGGTGATCCAGTCCATAAATGAATTTGGGCTATCTGGTCTTACCGAACTAATTTCATATCAGCCTCATGAGGAAGCATTGCGTCAGATGAGGACTGCTCAGGTTTTACTTCTTTGCGTTTATGAGAAAACTCCGTGGGTCCTTACCGGGAAGTTATTCGAGTACTTTGCGGCCAATCGCCCAATACTCTGCATAGGCCCGCCTCACGGAGATGCCGCCCAGGCGATAAGTGATGCGAAGGTCGGCCAGACGTTTGCATCGATTGACGTAGCGGGCATTAAAGAAAATTTGAAAAGCCTTTATGCCAGGTTTGAAAGCGGGCAGCTTAACGTGGACAATACAACCAGTAAATTATTTTCACACCGTAACCTGGCGTTGCGTGTAAGCGAAATCCTTAATGAGATAAGTTCTTAAATTTTCTATGAGAGCTTCTTCCTGGTTTCTGACCATTTTTTATGCTCCTCCATAGTTATGGCAGGGTTTCCGATCATAACACTTTTTTCCTTTGTGTCTTTTAAAATCACTGCTCCGATTCCTGTCATCGTCTCTTTGCCGATTTTGATTTGATTCTTGATAGCAACCGAAGGAGCTATCCATGCGCTTTCGCCTATGCGCACGCTGCCACCTACCATTGCGTGTGCGATTACGAGAGCGTTTCGCTCGATCACCACACCGTGAGCAATGTGGACCAGATTGTCAATCTTTACATTTTCATGAATTTCTGTTATTCCGAGCATCCCCCGGTCAATACACGTGTTGTTGTGAATCTCTACGTTGTCATGAATGACTACTTTTCCCAGGTGTTCAAGCAATTGATAATCTCCAGAATCGTCCTTTTCATAGCCAAACCCATAGTTGCCAATTGTGCTGTTGCATCCAATGCGTACATGATTGCCAATTTTGGTGCCGGCCATAATCACTGTATTGTGCATTATCGTGGTGTTATCGCCGATTGTGCAGTTTTCTTCGATAACAACGTGATGACCGATGTAGCAATTCTTTCCGATGCGCGAGGTGTCGGAGATTTGAGCAGTCTTTTCAATTTTTTCAATTCTGCTTTGATGAAAATAAAGGCTTATGATCTTCGCAAAAGTAGATCGAGGATTTGGAGAGATGAAAAAATTACATTCCGCTGTCTTTAGATTTTGATAGGCTGATTCTGATAATATCAGGAGTCCGAACTTTAACTGCCCAGGCTGAATCACAGCAGAGTTTTTATCGTTGATCCAGCCCACATATTCACTGCAGTCTTTACTTAGCCCTTCATCAAGACTAATAGTTTTGGATATATGGCCATCTTTTTTTCCAATGTAATTACAATCTGGAAATTGAGTTGACAACTCAGAAAATTGAACTAGCTTCATAGTTGTTCTTTTTAAATGACCATTCGTATAACCTCAAAGGCCTCGGCATACGAGACCGATATCTGCACTCCACGAAGCATTGCCCACGAACGTATAAATTCCGGTTTAAAATAACTCCTGTGCTGTTGAGACCTATATGCCTCAAGTGCTACTATTTTCCTTTCAATATCCTCTTTCGTTAGTGTGATAAATGCTTCCGTGTCGAACGATATTGTATTCCAGGGAGCCTCATAACCAAGTACTGTGTTGTTCTTAAAAGCACGAAGGCCTTCCTCTGAAATTGTCTGGTGATCTTGATGGATGTCCCTGGGGTTCGGAATAAAAATGATGTCAGGATTTATTTTCTTTTTTAGCTTGATCAGATCCTCCAGTATTTCTTGCCTAAATTGTTTAAAAGTGCGTACGTCATAATCGAAAAGGATAACATTCGACTTGGGAATCCCAAGCCTTTTTGTCGCCTCATGCATTTCTTGAGCTAACGTATCGGGCGGCAACCCTTCTGGCAGGGAGCGGGTGCATTTTGAAAAAGCTGCATAAAAAACTTCTTTCCCTTCTGAAATGTAACGGGAAATCGATCCTCCACATCCCAATTCCCCGTCATCTGTATGCGGTGCTAATACTAGTACCCGGTTTTTATTTTCCATTCGTAAAAATAGATGTTTAGATCAAAGAGTATAAAATAACCTTAAAGACTTTATCGTGTGCAAAGATAATATGTGCATTTTTGCCTCAAAGCAAGACTGCCAAATCATAAAACCCTCTTGAACTAACCGAGTTATCTTCAGAATTAGTTGTGATCACAAAAAGATTTATAAAGAGTTCGATTATTTATACCATCGCTGGTTCCCTGCCAATGGCGAGCGCGATAATCCTGCTTCCTTTTTACCTCGGATACCTTTCAGCTTCAAACTTTGGAGTGCTTTCTGTCTTTACCGGCATCTCTGCTCTGATCCAGGTTTTTGTTACCCATAGTTTTGACACCTCGATTTACAGCTACTATCATGACTACAAAAATGATCCGAAGAAGCTGGCTGCCTTTGTTACCTCCATTTTTATTTTTATTCTGATCCTTGGCGGTGCAGTTTGTGTTTTATCAACGCTTACTGGTCCTTTGGTTTATGGTTTATTCTTTGCCAAAGTAGAAATCAGTTTTTATCCGTACGGGCTCTTGTCTGTCATTACAGGGATTTTTCAATCTGTTTTTAAAGTGTTCAGCAACCTTCTCCAGGCTCAGGAAAAAGCAGATCGTTTTTTAAGATCCAACCTGTTTTTGTTTACAACAATAGCGTTGTTTACCATACTTGGCCTTTATTTTTTTCCGGATGATTTATTGGGCCCAATTGGCGGAAGAATGCTGGCATTAACCATTTCTACTGTTTGGGTAATAACCAGAGTTTACTTGCAATTTGGATTCCAATTTGACAAGTCGATTATTAAGAAAATGCTTGGGTTTAATCAGCCCATACTTTTATATCAAATTCTCCAGTGGGCCAATGTTTACTATGATCGTTTGCTGATGAGCCGATACTTGCCGCTGTCGTCTGTGGGTGTATATGATCTTGCAGTAAAGTGTCTCATGGCATTGGAATTCATTGTTGCAGGATTTAATAGTTCTTTTTTACCTAGAGTGCTTGGAGCTATTGCATTGCAAAGAGAAAAAAAGACTACCGTCGAGATTAATCGGTATTACAACGGCCTCACTGCGGTGTCGATTATTTTGGTAGCGCTTAGCATTTTCACTCTGCCTTTAATTGTTGAATGGATGGTGCAATGGTTTCATAAACCGGATTACCTTAAGGCAGTCCCTCTGATTCCGTGGGTAGCAACTGGCTATCTTTTTCGATCCATGCGCCTCTACGTAGCAATGCCTTATGCAGCTCTTAAAAATAGCAGGCCATTGCCGATTTACTATTCTGTTGTTATCGGATTAAAAATCGGGATGATGGTGTGGCTGATGAACTTGTATGGAATCCCGGGTGTGATCTATTCTGTGTGGATAGGGTACTTGGTTGAGGTGCTAATTTTATACTGGGGTATTGGAAATAAATTTGAATTTAAATTCAATACTACAAAACTGGTGACAGCTCCGGTTTTGTTTGGGATTCTTATAGTAACAGTAGAGCCTTTGCTTGGCATTAGATTTCCTTATTTAGTACACACGATTTATTTGGTTGTCGCGGTCATTGTTTTGTTTTGGGCTTATAGAAATGAGTTGAAAAACATTGATTGGGCGAAAATTTTAAAATAAATGTAGAGTTAAAAAAAAGACCTTTATCATGAATAGAACAGAGATCATTCAGGAATTTGTTAACAAGCTAAATGCGAAAACCTATCTTGAAATAGGGGTGCAGAGAGGCAAGAATTTTTATCAAATAAAAGCGCCGAATAAAATTGCAGTTGATCCTAAATTCTTAATTGGATGGACACGAAGACTGAAGAACCCGTCTTCAATTATTAACTCCAAATTTTTTGAAATGACAAGCAATGACTTTTTCGATAGAAAGGCTGAAAAGGTGCTTAAAAGCCGTTTGATTGATGTGGCGTTTATTGATGGTCTTCATACTTATGAACAATCGTTTAAGGATTTTACCTATTGCGCTAAATTTTTATCGAATGATGGAGTAATTCTTTTTCACGACTGTAATCCAGGCTCTGTTGAAGCAGCTGCTCTTGTAAGTTCACCTGAAGAAAAGATGAAAAAATATCAGGGTAAAAATGGAGAATGGAATGGAGACGTTTGGAAAACAATTCTTCATATTCGTTCCAATTTACCTGACTGGCAGGCTATTGTTCTGGACTGTGATTTTGGTGTCGGCATTGCCGTTCGACGAAAGAATTATGATCTTGTAAAAATGACTGTTGATCAAATTAAAGAACTCGACTATTCTCACTTGGAAAAGAACCGAAAGACCTACCTCGGTTTACAGTCACCAGAATATCTTTACGAATTCCTTTCCTCCTTATAAAAGTATTAGCAATGAATGACCTAGAAAAATATTTCTACAACAACCCTGGGCGCTTGATTCATAAATGGTTGCACTATTTTGAGATTTATGATTCTCACTTTAAAAGATTCAGAGGCAAAGAAGTTGTTCTTGTAGAGATAGGCGTTTTTAATGGTGGAAGTTTGCAAATGTGGAGAGATTATTTTGGGGATACGGCAAAGATTTATGGAATTGATATAGACTCAAGGGTTTCTTCAATGGAGGAGGGGAATATAAAAATAATTATCGGGTCACAGGCTGATAGACAATTTTTGAGAAGACTGAAAAAGGAGCTGCCTCCAATTGATATTCTTATTGATGACGGGGGGCATAAAATGATTCAACAAATTGTCACGTTTGAGGAATTATTTGAAAAAGTAAAACCGGATGGCGTTTATCTTTGCGAAGACTTGCTCACCTCTTATCAACTCCTTTATGGCGGAGGTTATCGAAGGATGGGAACCTTTATTGAACATAGTAAGAACCTGATCGACAAACTTAATGCCTACAGCTCTGAGCAGGATTCACTTCGGCCTGATAAACTAACAAAATCCATACATTCACTTCATTATTACGATAGTATGCTTGTTGTCGAGAAAAGATTGCATAACAAGCCGGTACACATGCAAACGGGAATTTCAGTGATCGACTTAGCTCAATTAAAAACAAGCCGTGCTTACAAAATTTACTTTTGGCTACTAAGAAACGTCAACCTTTTTCTGCGCGCCTTGCGGTTGCCAAGCTATAAGTTCAACAAATGATTCTTGTAATAATTGCTTTTCATTGGTGTCAAGAATGACCTCTATGAATTCTCCTCTGCAAAATAAAAGAGTTTTTGCTGTTGTAGTTACTTATAACGGTGAAAAATGGATTCGTAAATGCATTAGATCGTTAACTGAAAGCCACTATCCTGTGCAAATCATTGTTATAGACAATGGTTCGGTCGATGCTACAGTAGATATTATCAAAGAGGAATTTGTGCAAGTCGAGCTATTCGATGAAAAACAAAACCTGGGATTTGGTAAGGCTACCAATAAGGGGATGTCAAAAGCATTGAGCATGGATGCCAATTTTTTGTTTTTACTCAACCAGGATGCGTGGATAGAAAAAAATACTATTTCGCACCTCGTAGATGCATTTAATATGAATCAAGGCTACGGAATTATCAGCCCTCTTCACTTCGCGGGTTCAGGATTTTCATTAGATGCTGGGTTTGTCAATTGTTTATCTAAAAAATACGATAAAAAAATGCAAGCGGAGTTCTTAGGAATTCCAGATGATCCTATGGCAAACGAACTTTCATTTATCAATGCAGCTGCCTGGCTTGTAAGCCGCGAGTGTCTCGAGAAAGTAGGAGGGTTTAATCCGTTATTTTATCATTACGGTGAAGACGCCGATTTTGTCAATCGACTAAAATTTAACCACTTGAAAATCGGATTCGTGACGAATTGCAGGATATTTCACGATCGGGAACTGCGGGATTTTTCAGCCTCGTTTGGTACATTCAAAAAACTCTCGTGGTATTATAATGTAGGCTTGCTGGTGAGACTGGTCGATGTAAATCGTTTTTTTGTTATAGCCTTTACAGCTAGTTTTTTTTGGTCCACAAAAGAAATTGCCTCTCATTTTTTTAAAGGCCGATGGCACAGTCCTATCGGATGGCTGAATATTTGGTCTGGTACGATTGTGAAACTCCCTTTAATTTTCAGAAACCGAAAGACTATTAAATCGAAAAGGAAATTTTTATTTCTTAATTAAATCCTCTTCAGGATCATTCGCTTCATTTTACTGCCATTGGTATAAATGGAGGTGCGCAGAAGATAGGCCTTTACTTCCAGCCAAAAGTACTTAGCTTTTCCGGCTTTTATTTTTAAGATTTTTTTGCTGACGTAAAGTTGATCCCCTGAATGCCCTCCGACTCTAAATTTTATCAGTAAAAAACCGTTTCTTGTCATAAACATCTCAATATCTTTTCGCAGAGGCTGATTCTTATAAAGTGAGATGTGCTCGACTTCTAGCCAAAGAGCGTCAATTTTATTGATGAAATCACTCGCTCCTTTAAGCACCATTAACTCGGCACCCTGTACATCAATATGGGCAAAATTAATTTTGGATAGGTGTTGTTGCGAGCAAAAATTCTCAATGGTGTTGGTCTTTACTATGATTCTTTTATCAAAATGACGCAAGGGATAAATTTCCAGGTGCTTGTCTGGAGGCAGAAGAGAACTTGACTGCTCAGCCACCATTTCTTTGTTTTCCTCGGATGATGAAACAAACATTTGACTTTCACCAACAGAATCGCTTAGGGCTTCTTCATATGCTTGAATTTTAGAATAATTGCCAGCCGCAATACGCTTTTGTATTTTTTGGAAATTGGACGGTACAGGTTCAAAGACAAAGAGCTTAGCATTAGGAAAAAGCTTGGTATAAATGATTGCTTGGGTTGCATCGCAACTTCCGATATCAAAGAGTGTCAAATGATCTTCTTTATTGAAAAGGAATAATAGTTCTTTTTCAGGCGTCATCTCTATAGCTTATTTTGATTTTTAAAGGATATAGGTAATTTCCAGCCTGAGCTACCAGCAGTCCATCCCACGAATATGACTCATCTAAATTAGCTGAACACAAAATAGTGTAGCCGTAAGATTCCAGAGCTTGTTTGCACTGGTCGTGAAGCTCGTTGGAGTGTGTTGATATAAAAACAAAACCTATCTTTTTTTGAGATAGCGCCCGCTCGCTTCCCTTCAGCATCTTCAGTTCATACCCCTGAATGTCGCTGTGTAAAATATCCAGAAATTTAATTTTGTGCTTTTCAAAAATGTCATCTACCGAATAATTTGGGATCGGCTTTGAGAGATTCGATTCCTGATCAATAAACCCAAGCTCGAAAGCGCCTTGTAGATTGTTAAGCTTGAAATTTAGCTTACCGAAATTAAGCTTGTGCGGATCTGGCTCGACCATTATGCATTTAGCATCTTTGATTCGTGAGGCAAACCACATGGAATAGAATGACCAAAAACTTCCGAGTTCCAGCATTGAACCTCCGTCGAGGATTATTTTCAATACTTCTTGAAAAGCAAACTCTTCCTGTGGCTCGTGCACACCTTTGTTCTCCTGCAAAAGAACTGTGTTACCGTAATCATAGTAGCTTCCGAGAGTTATTTTTAGCCCGTTATGCATCAATTGATAGTCATGAAAAACTTTGCCGGCATTTTCTGCAATCTCAATTTTTTGGTTGTCGGGGCTTAGTTTTACAAGTTCTGTTCGCTTTCTCCAGATCTCAGTGATTTTGTATTTTGGAAAATAGTAGCGGAATCTTTTATCAAAATAACCGACGCTATTAAGGATATTCAAAAGGAGTTGATAGAGCTTTGGAATTCTTTTTATTTTACTTTTAAGGCTCATTGCACTAATTTTAGCGCAAGTATAGCAATTTATATTTTTAAGAATGGTTGTCGCTAGGATTCGTGGTGGGCTCGGTAATCAACTTTTTCAATATGCATCGGCGCGGGCTCTTGCCTGGCACAAGAATGTTCCTTTCAAGTTGGATCTTTACACCTACAGCAAAAGCCAGTATAGGAAATTTGAACTTGATCAATTTAATATTGATGCAGAGATAGCCACTCGTGAAGAAGTACATGAATTTACCGGGAGCAACCCTGTAATTCGTTATCTCAATAAAAGGGAGAATTATCTTCGCTGCATAAAAGTTCTGTCCCAACCTCATTATCATTATTTTGAGGATTTTTTCTCTGTGAACATACCCGTTTATCTCTCCGGCTATTGGAATAGTGAGAAGTATTTCAAGCAGTATCGAGATGAGTTGTGCCAGCAGTTCTCACTCAAGAAACCGTTTAGCACCTCACATGTAAAATGGAAAGCTCAAATAGAGGCGACTGCAAGTGTTGCCATTCATGTGCGCAGGGGAGATTATGTAGCAAATCCGGTTTACCAATCTTTCTTTGGACCATTGCCGATCAGTTATTATGAGGCAGCAGTGAATGAACTGGGTCAAAAAAAGACCAACCTTAATTTTTTTATTTTTTCTGATGATATCTCCTGGTGTCGAGAAAATTTTGGAAGTATCAACAACGTTCAATTCGTCGTGCATGATCAGCCTGCCGATGCCAGCGAAGACCTTCTTTTGATGTCAGCTTGCCGTCATCAGATTATTGCCAACAGTACTTTCAGTTGGTGGGGCGCTTGGTTGAACAATAATCCTGAAAAAATTGTGATAGCACCCAAAAAATGGTTTGGACGAGCATTTACCGACGCCGTCCATCCGCCATATGCTAGTCGTTATTACAATACAAAAGATTTGTTGCCTGAATCCTGGATAAAATTGTGACTACCATGAAACAGAAAATTTTCATGCTGGCGCATTCCAGTCATACGCCCTTCGATACACGAATTTTTTTAAAAGAGGCAATCACGTTATCAAAAAATGGCTATGAAGTAAGTATAATTATTCCAGGCTCGCGAGACGAAATCGTAAACGGAATTTCCATTCAGACGGTAACATTGCATAAGGAAGGTTGGAAAAGATTACTCATCGGGCCTTGGCTCGTATTTCGAAAGGTGCTTCAAAAGACCAGGGCCAGCGTTCTTCATATTCATGATTCGCAACTATTGATCATCGGTATTTGGCTTAAGTTATTAGGATACAAAGTAATTTATGATGCCCACGAAGACACTCCCGAGCAAATAAGCTACCAGCATTGGATACCTACCGTTTTAAAAAAACCTTATGCCTGGTTTTATATTGCTTTAGAGAAAATTGCTGGTTGGATGTTTAATGGAATAATTGTGGCTGAGCCCGTCATTGCTAAATATTTTCCCAAGAATAAAACCGTTCTCATTCGTAATTTTCCAATTGTAGGAAGTTTTAATGAGGGCTACAATGATTATTTGAACCGCGAAAAAAGATTGGTTCACTTCGGGATGCTTTCAGAAGCTCGCGGGGTACTAATGATGGCGAAGGCTTCAGCTATCGCGATGCAAAGGTGCAAATTCATCTTTCAGTTGGGTGGCCCATTTTCACCAAAAGAATTGAAAAATAAAATTGCCGAGTACCAAATCGAGTACAGGCCATGGGTAGCCTTCGATGAAATTGTAAAGATCATGCTCAACTCGCGAGCAGGAATTGTCGTTCCGCAACCAATTGAACGTTATAAAACGAATTATCCAGTTAAGCTTTTTGAATACATGGCTGCCGGGCTGCCGGTGGTAGCTTCAAAGTATGGCGAACTGGCTACCTTTGTAAATGAAGGGCGATGCGGTGTTTTGGTTGATCCCGAAAATGAACAAGAAGTTGCTGACGCTATCGAATTTATTTTCCAAAATGAAACAGCCGCAAAAGAAATGGGAGAACGTGGCCGCGCTTTGGTGTTTTTGAAATATTCTTGGGAGAAAGAAGCCGAGACCTTGCTTTCATTTTATCAGCGTCTGTTTAATTGAACAGCGCAAAAGATAACTTGAGCAAACGAGAGTTTATTTTTCGTACCTGCGAATACGGAACCTGCTTAGCTCCAAAAGAGCGCCTTACCGGCTCAACTGATTCAATCATACTTCCTAGAAAATCAAACGAAAAAAGGCCAAGTTCATTTTTTGTAAACTCAATAGCTTTCCATACTAAAAGAATACCAGCTCCGCTGTTTCGCAATTCCGGATCTTCTCCAACCATGTGTACATAAGCAGAGTGGTGATCCCAACTTAGGTACAAGGCAGAATGTACCCGCTGATTGCTATCCACCGCGTAGAAAATTTTCCGTTGGTTTCTTTCAGATAAAGCACTGTCAATTTTTATGAGATAGGAGAGACTGACAGGTACTTTCATTTTTTGACGCTCGAAGGTCAGGGAAAACACTTTGTAAAAATCTGCCAGCGGCCTGTCATTAATTACTGAGACAATATCACTGGCTTTTTTGATCTTCCCTCGCACGCTGCTTTTGAATTCATTAAAGATTTGATCAAGATCACCTAATTCCAAAACATAGGTATAACGAGTAGTTTGCTCGAATTCTTTCCAGTAGAAAGGAAGCCAGTTGGTAATGGAGTAAGAAAAATTCTGCCTGAAAAGGTGAAAGGATGGAAGACCGGCAATCAGTTTATTAATAGTCTCCATTTCGTAACTCAACCTCGTGGCATACTTCTGACCCTCTGGATATTTTATATAAGGCCCAAGAAAACTCGTGAGTTTGGGCATGTTTATCACTTTAACTCCAAACTTTCGATTATAATAGTATGGAAGTGCCGCGATGATTTCTTCTCCATTTTGTACCAATGAGACATCCCAATTCTCGCCGCAAACCGCATCGAGCCACCAGTCGTTGAGAAATAGGGGGACGTTTTTCTCCTTTGTGCAAAAATTACGGTAACGCTCTTTAGATGATACTGTCATCCGTTATTTATTATTTCACTTTTAATGGTCCTTACTCCAAGTAACACCTTAATATAAATCTTTTGTATTTCCACGAACCCGCTTTTTTTAATACTTCTGGCGGAGCTATGATTAGCCTCATCGGTGCTTATCAAAATTCGGTTTCCTGAAAATTGCTCGGCAACGTAAGACAATACTACGGTAAAAATGTTTTTTCCCCGTGCCCAGGAAGCAGTTTCGCTAAAGTGAATGAATATTTCGTTCGGATTGAGCGGCTCTGAGTACATCGGGTGAAACCGGATCAGGTTTGGAGCAATTACTACCCACGTCCTATGTACACATTTTCCGTCAAGGAAAGCATAGAAACCTTTGTCACCATTTTTTAAGAACTTCTGAAACATCCTGATCTGTCTTTTGTTTTGAAAAGACTCGGCTTCAGTTACATTATGCTCGTCAACTTCTTTGACAGTGATTGATGATTTATCGATAATAACTTTGTTTCTCATTTCATATACAACAACAACTTCGTTGCTATAGATTCGCTTCCATAGAGCATAATAAAATTTCCGGGCAATACGACTGAGCATAGTGAAAATAGTGACTCCTTGATTATTTCATGGAATACTGATCGATGATTTTAGATGTGCTAGCGCTGCTCCACTTTGCCTCCTGCAGGTAGCCTAATACTTTTTTATACACGTCCAGATATCCCTGAAATTTGTAGTTGGTGAAATAGTTATTATGCCACAAGATTGAAATCACGCAATTGGATTTATTTTTTTCCAGAAAGTTAATGATTGTTTGAGCAGTTTCCTTTGCCGGAATGTTCATGTACTTGTGCAGTGTTCTGTCCATAATTGTTAATGGAACCTCAACGAATGAGTAAGGCTTTCTTTCTTTTGTGTTATAAGGCGTAAATGGAAGACCATAACTGTTTCTAAAGCCCATGGCCTCTGCAAAGCCAAGACTCGCGTCCAGCAACAGCCCACTCTTTTCGATATTATCATATAATACAGGCAATGTGAATTTTAAGTAATGATTGCGATTAGCTTTTGGCTGAAAGGCTGTTTTTTTAATTTCCTCCCCATAGCTATCAGTAGAAATGCTCTTGTGTAGTTCATTTTCCCAGCCTTTAACTTTTACATTTCCAATCACTGACTGGATTATTTTGCTCGTTAGGTTGTAATCCGAATTGACTTCTTTTTTGTTGAGCCGTCCTTTATTAACAAGCCAGAAAAACGTTGACTTAAATGAATGCTCATCTTCAATCTTCATGATCTCCTCGATGTTAAGCCAATCTGGCCGCTGAAGTATCGCGTTTAATAGAAGATTAAAAATCAGATGAGGCTTGCCTTGCTTAAGTAAATGAAACCCGTCTTGTAACAGTGCTCCATTTATAGAATCAATGTCGTGTGAAAGGAAAACGCATGACTGACTTTTATGATTTTTGAGATGAGCCAGTTTAGGATGTTCACAAAGCTTATCGAAACAATGTTGTACAAGATTTAGCTCAACATTTCCGAATGTAGCCTGATAGCTGTCTTTATACTGAAAGCGACCTATATCGTCAACGTTTCTGACCGCGTATTCCTGAAAACTATTGATCATATAAAAAGCTGTAGAGATGTAATCCGGATGATTACTTTCAGTTTTTATTATACAGGTGTTGTCGAGAAAATTCTGGAATTGATAAATGCCTTTTTGCAAAGAGCCATAAAACGAAGCTGACACCTCGAAATCATATGTTGTATTTGATCCGATACTTATTTCGCTATCCTCTATTCGATTCACCAAATCAAAGCGAGTGTTTTTGTTTTGAGCGAAAATGGCAAATAGATATTTAGCTTCTTCAGTGAAATTGGTACTGGGTTCTACAAATAGCCTCATAATGTAATCGCAGTAAATTAATACCTTCTGGCTCTCTTTCAAAACCCTTCAATTATTAAACTAGTTAGGGTTATATTTGTCTAAGCTGGTAATAAACATTGTGCCATGAAGGCCTCCTACGCACTTCCCCTGTTTGTCCTTTTAATAGTTATTGTTCATAGCTCTGTATTGGGACAAGCCAATGCTGCGATTAAACCAACGGGAGATTACTACGCACTCATCATCGGAGAATCTCAATATGACAACCCTAAACTCGTGTTGGATCGCCCTGGAAAGGATGCAAAGAAATTTTATGATTTGATTATTGCGAAATACACCTTTAATCAAAACAATGTAAGGCTATTACAAGATCCCAGTCGGCAGCAGATCATAACTGAGCTCTTTAACTTGCGTAAGAAGATTACGAGCAATGATAACCTGCTCATCTTTTATGCAGGCCATGGTTATTGGGATGATGAGGCCAGTCAAGGTTACTGGTGGCCGCGCGATGCCGCCATCGACGAGCCGTCCAACTGGCTTTCCAACAGCGACCTCAAGGAACAGATTCGTGGAATAAAATCAGCTCACACCTTACTGATTTCAGATGCTTGTTTCAGTGGCGGAATATTTAAAACGAGAAGTGCAGCTGAAGCCATCAAGGCAGCTTCATTCAATATACAGATGCTATATAAAATGCCAAGCCGTCGTGCGATGACCAGCGGGACACTAACTGCCGTGCCCGACGAATCAGTATTTTTTAACTATCTGGTGAAACGCCTCAATGAAAACTCCAATACATATCTTCCTTCACAAGAATTGTTCAGCAGCCTGAAGCAAGCAGTTATAAATAATAGCTTGGTTGTGCCACAAGATGGCGTTATTGCCGACGCTGGCGATGAAGGCGGGGATTTTATTTTTATTTTGAAAAATTCAATCTCTGCTTCTCCTGTTGCATCAACAAATGGGAACCTCAATGCAGAGGGTTCTAAAATTACGCGAGGAGTGAATGTTGAGACCACAGACGATTTATTCGAGAAGGGAACTGAGAACTTGAACAATAAAAAATTTGATGAAGCCTACGCTGATTTTAGCAACTTGATTTTGCAAGACCCGCAAAATGCAAAAGCTTATAATGCCAGGGGAAGAGCCAGTTATGGTTCCAGGCGTTTCAACAAAGCCATTGATGATTTCTCAAAGGCTATTGAATTAAAGCCTGACTTTTCGTGGCCTTGGTTAATGCGAGGGTTAACAAAAATGGAATTAGGCAAGCTTCCGGCTGCTATCATTGATTACAATAAGGCCATAGAAATAAGCCCCCGGTACGCAACGGCCTTCAATGATAGAGGCATTGCCGAGATGAGGCTTAAAAGAAACGACGAAGCACTCAAAGATTTTTCTGAAGCAATCCAGTTGGATGCGAAGTATGTGTTGGCGCTTGACAATCGTGGAATATTAAAGATAAGGATGGGAAAACCTGAAGAGGCTTTGATCGACCTAAATAAAGCTATTGAAATCAATCCGAGATTTGCCGGCCCATACGCAGATAAAGGAATGGCCGAAGTCAGCTTAGGGAAATTAACCGCAGCGGAAGCGGATATTCTGAAGGCGCTTGAAATGGAACCAACTATGGCAAGAGCCTATAACTATCGCGGACTTTTGGAAGTGAAGAAGAATAACCCCGATGTATCGCTCACTTATTTTTCAAAGGCGATTGAGATCAATTCTCACTATACTGATGCTTATATAAATCGTGCGAAGGCTCATGTGTCCAATAAGGACTTTGCCAGCGCACTTGCCGACGTGAATAAAGTGTTGGAGTTGTTCCCTGCAAACACAGAAGCAGCAGAATTAAAAACTGAAATTCAGAAAGCTAAATAGGTTACTTATCGCACTACTATTTTTTTCGGGTTCTCTTTCAAAAAACCTTCCCACGATTTTGATTTACTTTTTGTGGCGCCATTTTGATAGTGATGGCACACTGCCACAGCAAGAGCATCCGTGGCGTCTAACAGCTTCGGCAATTCTTTAATCGAAAATATTTGCATGAGCATTTTCGCAACTTGTTCCTTACTTGCATTACCATTTCCAGTCACCGATTGCTTTACTTTTTTGGGCGCGTATTCCGTGATGGGTACTTCACGATATAATGCCGCCGACATTGCTACGCCTTGTGCCCGGCCAAGTTTGAGCATGGATTGTACATTCTTTCCAAAGAATGGCGCCTCAAGCGCAACTTCGTCGGGCTTATATTCATCAACCAGTGCCAGTACTCGCTCAAAAATCTTTTTTAATTTAAGTGCATGATCACCGTATTTGCCCATATTGATTACACCAAACTGAATGACAGACACACGGGCTTCGCGAATAATGATCACACCATAACCCATCACGTTTGTACCTGGATCGAGCCCAAGAATGACCTTTTCCTTCACCAGTTTTTTCTCAATTTTGCTCACAACTCAAACTTACGCATTAAGCTTCAATGACTCTTTATTTTGCTTTTGTCTTTGGATTTTATTTTGTCGCCTTGGCCGTGTTACGAATAGGGTGGATAAAGATCATAAGTAAAAATAACACCTTCATTGCAACCAAAGAAAATTTCATTTCCATAATCGTAGCGATGCGTAATGAAGCGGATAATATAGATGATCTTCTGTCGAGCCTTTCGAAACTTAATTATCCTGAAAATAAATTTGAAGTCATACTTGTTGACGATCACTCGGAGGATGGATCATTAGAAAAATCAAGAAAATGGCTCGAACGATTTTCTCAATTGAAGATCATATCGTTACCAGAAAACAAAACAGGAAAGAAAGCGGCACTGGCAATGGGAATAACTTTGGCCGGGGGAGAAATCATTGCTACTACCGATGCCGATTGTCTTCTGCCCAGCCAGTGGCTTCGCCATATTAATATCCGGTTTCAAGGTGATAGTACAAAAATGGGGGTAGGTGCGGTAGTTATTCAAGCCAATAAGACCTTCTTTTCTGAATTGCAAGCGTTGGAGTTTGCGAGTGTTATTAGCACGGGTCTGGCCACACTTGGCTTAAATAAACCAACGATGTGTAACGGAGCCAATCTTTCCTTCCGAAAAAAAGTATTTGATGAAGTAAATGGTTACTCAGGCAACGAACACATTGCCTCTGGTGACGACGAGTTTTTGATGAGAAAAATCAGCACTCGATACCCCAATTCGGTTCAAGTAATAACTACGACTGAAAGTGTTGTTATCACCCAACCTCAGGCCTCTATAAAAGACTTCGTCCGGCAACGTTTGCGCTGGGCTTCTAAATGGAAAGCCAACTCTTCACTATTTGCGCAGATGTTAGCCGTATTTATTTTTTTAGCTCAGGTTTCGTGGATTTACTTGCTGGTCGAATCAGTTATTCACCCCAATCCAATCCTTTTTGTGATTTTGTTTGCTAAAGTCATTACAGACTTGATCTTCCTGCTACCTGTGTTCAGGTTTTTAAAAGTCAGAGTCAAATTGCTATCGTTTGTAGCATTGCAATTTTTGTATCCTCTTTACGTTCTTTTCATCGGTTTTTTTTCGCAGTGGAAAGATCACCAATGGAAGGGGAGATGACTGAGAGCCAGATAGAACCCCTACGAAATAATCTGACGGTTATCGGTAAGTATCTGTCTCAGAATATTTAATTTTGAATAATGAAGGTTGGAACTGATATAGATTTTAAAAAGCAGGTAGAGCGCAAGGAGTTAGAGCTTGCAGCACTTCTCGAGATAACGCAGGCGATCAACAGCAATTTGCCTGAAGAATCTCTCTATAAGATTTTCAATTTCACCCTGCGCTCAAACCTGAACATAAAAAAACTCGGGCTCTTTGTTTACGATAAGGTATGGTCGTGCAAGGTCAGCTTCGGCACTGTAAAAAATTACCAGAAGACTAAACTCGACGATCGCGTTAAGCTGATTAAGAATATCCACCGGATGGAAGAATTTTCTGAGTGTGAGTTTGATGAGTTTGACATGGTCATCCCAGTGGCGCACAAGTCTGATACGCTGGCTTTAGTGTTTGTTGGCGGCATTGACCAGCCGGGTAATCACGATTACGAAGATAACCTCAGATTTATACAAGCACTTAGTAATATTATTGTCGTTGCCATAGAGAATAAAAAGTTGGTCCGTCAGCAATTGGAGCAAGAGGCTTTTCGAAAAGAGCTTGAAATCGCGAGCGATGTACAGCAGTTCTTGTTTCCCGATAAACTCCCGAATACGCCACGACTGAAAGTTGAAGCGAGTTATTTGCCGCACGATCGTGTTGGAGGAGATTACTATGATTACATTCCGATTAACCAGAATCAGTTTTTGATTTGTGTGGCGGATGTAAGCGGTAAGGGTATTCCAGCTGCCTTGCTGATGAGTAATTTTCAGGCTTCGCTTCATACTTTGTTGAGACAGACACCAAACCTGACAGAAATTGTTGAAGCTTTGAATTTTCAAGTGTTGGATAGTGCAAAAGGAGAGAAGTTCATTACTTTCTTTGGGGCTATCTATGATTTGAAATTGAAAACCATGGTGTACGTTAACGCTGGCCACAACCCACCGGTATTGTGCGATAGTAATGGAATCAGGCTATTAGAAGAGGGCTCAACCGTTCTCGGGGCGATGCACCCGCTGCCATTTATTAATGAAGGCTTTATTACCGACATTGATGATTTTACTTTGTTTGCCTATACGGATGGCCTCACGGAAACAGCGAATGAAAAAGACGAAGAATTCGGGCTTGAATCTTTGATTGATTATCTGAAAGTTAATTACAAAAAAGACTTAAAAGCCATTCATCATGATATTATAGTCAACCTCGACGGGTTCAAAGGATTGAATGGCTATCGCGATGATATCACTTTGCTTTCATGCCGGGTGCAATAAATTCGAATGGATTGATCCATTTTGTAATTTAGAATAATCAATTTTACAACCTTGAATCTTTTCCGCACTCCATTTTTTTTACCGCGGTTTTACCCGTCATTGTTGTGGCGTGTTCCAACAGGGAATAACGAATTGTACCTGACGTTTGATGATGGCCCGGTGCCTGGTCCGACTGAATTTGTTCTTGATCAGCTAAATAAATTCAATGCCAAAGCCACTTTCTTTTGTATTGGCGATAATGTGCGAAAGCATCCCGACGTATTTGAGAAAGTCCTAACTCATGGTCACGCTATTGGTAACCATACCTATAATCATCTGAAAGGATGGAGCACGTCACTTCAAAAATACGTTGATAACGTTAAGCAGTGTGAATTACAAATAGCGAATCATAATTATAAATCCGCAGGTGTATTTCGCCCGCCGTATGGCCGCATCACAGGGAGTCAGATTGAAGCTCTCAAACGCCAATATCGGATTGTAATGTGGGATGTGCTCACGCACGATTATTCGAAAAACATTTCGCGCGAAAATTGCTTTCGTGGTTCCGTTAAGGCGACACGACCAGGTTCCATCATTGTTTTTCATGATAGTTTAAAAGCGGAAAGAAACCTGACTCATGTATTGCCTAAATTCTTGGAGCATTTCTCGGGCCTTGGATTTGACTTTAAAGCTCTCGTTTGACACCAGACACTTGGCAGCTTCTTCATTTAAAAGAATTTTAGTTACTCCGTTGGATTGGGGACTTGGCCATGCCACCAGGAGCATTCCGATTATTCAAGAATTCCTAAATAGGGGATGTGAAGTTCAGATAGCGAGCAGCGGAAGTGCGCTCATTTTATTAAAGCAAGAATTTCCTTTGCTAAAATTCCATGAGATTGTTTCTTATAATGCAGAATACTCTTCGCGGCTCCCACTCATGCTTAAAGTTCTGTTGCAGATGCCTAAGCTTCTTCGAACAATTAGCAAGGAGCATGATCAGATTGAACAGATCGTGAAGTTGGAAAATATCAGTTTATTAGTTTCTGATAATCGTTATGGATGCTGGTCGGCAACTGCTCCATCTGTTTTAATTACACATCAAATAAATATTTTGATGTCCTGGCCTTGGAAGTGGCTTGAGCCTTTAATCCAATTAGGAAATCATAAACAAATCAGAAAGTTTACGGAATGCTGGGTGCCCGATTTTCCTGGCTGGATAACAGGTAAGCTAACGAGCACGAGAGAAATCGACGTTAAATTTATCGGAATGGTCTCACGATTTATAAAAATGGATATTCCTTTAAAATATGATGTGCTTGCTTTGATCTCTGGCCCCGAGCCACAACGGACTTTGTTTGAAGAGAAAATTACAAAGCAACTTTCAACAACAAGACTCAATTTTTTTGTTGTAAAGGGAAAACCCGGCGGTGAGAATTTGAGTGTAAATAAAGTTGATCATTTGAATGCGCAAGAATTGAATCAAGTGATTGAGTCGTCAGCAATTGTAATCAGCAGGTCGGGCTATACCACTATAATGGATTTATGCAAACTTGGCAAGAAAGCCATTTTTATTCCTACCCCAGGCCAAACGGAGCAAGAGTATCTGGCAGAGGAATTGGAACGTAAAGGAATAACGTTTTACCAGGCTCAAGCCGATTTTGATATTAACTATGCATTGAAGCAATCTGAAAATTATAAAGGCTTTGCTGGTTATCAATACACATCTAACTTGCTTGCAAATGCAATTGATAATTTATTATATATTCTGCCAAGCCCAATTTCTAATGCCAACACCTAATTTCCGACCCATAATCCCTAATTCCTAACCCCTAGTCGTAATGCCTAATTTCCTGACCGATACCCATGCTCACATCTACGCAGAAGAATTCGATTCCGATCGTGACGATGTTTTGGCTCGGTGTGAGGAAGCATTTGTGAACAGGATTTATATGCCCAACATTGATCACACTTCTATTGACGTCATGATGGAGGTAGAGACTAAGAACCCGAAGAAATATTTCCCCATGATGGGGCTTCATCCTTGTTCTGTAAAAAAGGATTTTGAAAAAGAACTTTATTTAGCCGAAGACTGGCTTGGCAAGCGAAAATTTGCTGCGATCGGAGAGATGGGCACTGACTTATATTGGGATAAGACCTTTTGGCCTGAACAACAGGAAGCATTCAAAGTTCAAGCTCGATGGGCTAAAAAACATAACCTACCTATGGTGGTCCATTGCCGTGAATCAATTGATGAAACAATTGAATTGCTGCAGCCTTTTGTTGATGGCAAGCTTACAGGCATATTTCATTGCTTTTCGGGCACTGAAGAGCAGGCAAAGAAAATTATAGAAATGAATTTCTATCTGGGCATTGGCGGAGTTGTTACTTTTAAAAACGGAGGGCTCGATAAAATTATACCTGACATTGATTTGAATCGGGTTGTTCTGGAGACCGACAGTCCTTTTTTGGCGCCTGTTCCTCACCGGGGCAAGCGCAATGAGCCTTCTTATATTTCGCTTATTGCGAATAAAATTTGTGATCTTAAAAAAATATCTTTGAATGAATTGAGTACGATTACCAATAGTAATGTGTTTAAAATATTTCCTGTGAATTGATTTTGACTACTCCTGACTTTTTATGAAGAAAATAAACATCAATACTGCAACTCCGGATAAGCCAAAATCGAAAATAATGATCATCTACACGGGTGGTACTTTTGGCATGGCTCATGATGCGCATGGTGTATTGGTTCCGTTCGACTTTTCCTTGATCCTTGAGCATTTACCTGCACTGCGTAATTTGTTCCTCGATCTCACAGTGATTTCATTCGATAACCCGATCGACTCCTCGAATATCCAACCTGAACATTGGCAAACGATTGCCGCCATTGTTTATGAAAACTATAACAGCCAGGATGGATTTGTAGTATTGCATGGCACCGACACGATGGCGTTTACTGCATCAGCGCTGAGTTTTATGTTGCCTGGGTTGCGCAAACCAGTAATATTCACAGGCGCACAATTGCCAATCAGCGAGCCACGCTCAGATGCGCGCGAAAATCTAATTACTTCGCTCGAAATAGCAGCTGCAAAAAAAGAAGGTAAGGCAATAGTCCCTGAGGTATGTATCTATTTTGGAAACGAGTTATTACGAGGCAATCGCAGCAAAAAAACAGAGAGCATGCACTTCGATGCATTTCAGTCTGAAAACTATCCGCCTTTGGCGAAGGCCGGAGTGAAAATTGAATTCAACGAAACGTTGATTCATTCAACGAATGAAAACAAATTAAAGCTGCTGAGTAAGCTGGATTCATCCATTGCTATTTTAAAATTATTCCCTGGGATTACCTATGCGACGGTTAGTTCGGTACTTAATATTTCCAAATTAAAGGCAGTTGTACTGGAAACTTATGGCTCTGGTAATGCTCCGACCGACAAATGGTTTCTTGATCTTTTGAAAACGACAATTAGCAAGGGGGTGATTGTGCTTAATATATCGCAGTGCCCCGGTGGTATGGTGGTGCAGGGAAAATATGAAACTAGTCGGATACTTCAGAAAATTGGCGTGCTTAGCGGTGGAGACATGACGACTGAAGCAGCGATAACAAAACTGATGGTATTGCTCGGAGGGTTTGGAATAGAAAAAGCGAAGGAAGTTATTGGTCTTTCGTTAGCCGGTGAGATTACCGTGTGAAGTAATTTGGATGCGTGATGAAATATCCATTTCTTTGTGCGCTTTTTTGGAGAGGTGTCAGAGTGGCCGATCGAGCACGCTTGGAAAGCGTGTTTACCGCAAGGTAACGTGGGTTCGAATCCCACCCTCTCCGCAAATAATTTTTTAAACCTTATTGCTTTCTAGGCTAAGGTTTTTCCTTACTACACTATTCAGTGATGTGTTGAGCCTATCTAAAATTATTTAAGATTTCTTGAACGTAAATACCGTCTTACAGGCTTCACCGGTATCGGGGAGTGTGTAGGTTATGGTATTGCCACTAAGGATAAAATGTGCGTCACCACTTTTTTTGGTTTTGAGCTTAATGATTTTTCCTTCGACTGAATACGTGCCTATTTCCGCTTCCCCCTTATTTAAATATTTAAATGTGCCATCCGCTTCAAATACGATTGTCCAACACAACTTTAGTATATCAGTTGGACAAGGAGTAGACTTATTATCCTTTGCATCAAGACATTGACTTTGTGTAGTGGTACTCACCACCCACGCTCCAAGAATAGATTTGTTTTGAGCATTAGCAGCAATTGAATAGAGAACAAAAACAATAAACGACAAAAGTAAATGCTTCATAGTGAATTAGTTTGTATTCAAGTTAAGAACTATTTATGAAGGATCACCCTACCTACCTGGAACACTAATTAACAAGCAGCAATGCAATCTGATAACAATTTTAATTGATGACTGCAGCGAATCTTAGGTCAATAAAAAAAGCCCCGAACGCCTTTCAGGGCTTTTTGTTCTGTAGTTGACTTTGCCGCTTTTGGAACGGACTAATCAATTAAAAATAGGTTATAAAGAGGAGTAGTTATTCTATATAATAGGACTTTCTCCTACTCTATGATTTAATGAATGTTTCAATGTATTTACATTTTGTTGCCAGGGTCCTGAACAGAAATATACAAAGTGTTCCATTGATTGGCATTGGGTTTTATTTAATGGATACTTCACATACCCAAAATATTCCTGTTACAATTGAAGTGTAATCTTGCAAGAGAGTTTTACGGTTTATAGCGTGAAAGCCCGACATAGTCTGTCGGGCTTTCTTTCTTACCTAAACTTGCCTCTTAGTCACTTTTCTAGTTCTGATTTCAGATAGGATAACGGTATTCATCACAAGCACTCCTACAACTCCGATATAGGAGATCACTTGCATTATATTTCCGATAAAACCTTCATATATGCCATTTATAAAAATCCATAATATGAAGACCATGTTGCCAACTATTGCCAGATAACGGAAATAGGTTCGTTTCATTGATAGAATTTTTATTTGGTTTCATGCTTGGATCGATTCGTCAGCATTTGGTTTAATAATGTGTTGAGTTTTTGAAACTCAGTTTTATCCGCGGAGAAAGGTATATTTCGATTGATGCGGCAGAAATACATACGTGAACGGCTGCGATTATCTGGCAATCGATGAAATTCTTATCTTGGCGCCAATTGAAATATAAATTTCAAGCAGCTATGGCAGAAATTCAACTCAACAACCCGCGTACTATCACTGCCTGGTGTATGTATGATTGGGCCAATTCGGTTTATTCCCTTGTTATTACTTCTGCTATTTTTCCGGTGTACTACCAGGCCGTTACAACCGCTGCCGATGGAAACGACAAGGTTAGTTTCCTGGGTTTTGAAGTGGTCAACTCAGTGTTGTATTCCTACTCTATTTCATTTGCCTTTCTGATTATCGCGCCCTTACTACCGTTGCTTTCAGGTGTTGCCGATTATACTGGAAACAAAAAATTCTTCATGAAGTTATTTTGCTACACGGGTGGACTCGCGTGCATGGGTTTGTATTTTTTCACAGCAGAGTCGCTGCCGTGGGGAATATTTTGCGTGATAATGGCTTGCATTGGTTACTCGGGCAGCTTTGTTTTTTATGATGCATTCCTTCCGGAGATCGCCAGCGAGGATAAATTTGATAAAACAAGCGCACGTGGTTACTCTTTCGGATACTATGGAAGCGTAATCATGATGATCATCGCCATGATATTCATATTGTATCCTTCGGTATTTGGTTTTCCAAGCGCAGGAGTTGCCACGCGCTTTTCTTTTTTGATGGTGGGCTTGTGGTGGATTGGGTTTGCACAAATTCCTTTTGCAAGACTGCATGATAACCCGTTTCATCTAAAACCCGGCAAGCAGAAGTTATTGAAAGGCTACTATGAGATTGTGAAGGTGTGGCATAGTTTGAAAGAGAACCGCGACATTAAATTTTATATTCTCTCATATTTCTTTTACAACATGGGCGTACAAACTGTAATGTATCTGGCGGCTACATTCGGCGCTAAAGAATTACATCTTCCCGATTTCAAACTGATTGCAACTGTATTGTTGATTCAGCTTGTGGCTGCTGTGGGGGCAAATCTTTTTGCTAGATTTTCCAGTCAGCATGGAAATAAATTTGCACTACTTACTATGATCTGCATCTGGATAGTGATCTGCATCGGAGCTTACTTTGTTTATCATGAATACCAGTTTTATACCATTGCTTTTGCCGTTGGTGTAGTCATGGGTGGAATTCAATCTTTGTCCAGGGCTACCTACTCTAAACTGATTCCGAAGAACTCAATTAATCATGCTTCTTATTTTAGTTTTTTTGATGTAACACAAAATCTATCTGTCGTTTTTGGAACGTTTAGCTACGGATTGATCGAACATATCACCGGCAGCATGCGCAACAGTACTCTGGCACTGGCTTCGTATTTTGTTGTTGGCCTTGTTCTGCTATTGCAGGTGAAGGCAAGAACTATCCAAAAATTGTAAACTAGGTGATCGCCTTATTTTTTATCAATAGAATTAATGACCAGTCTTACCAATTCGCCAAGTTTACTTGAATCGAGCCAGCGCACAACAATGACCAGATCATGTTCATTGTCAATTACAATGTAGTTGCCCCCAAAGCCGTTGGCGTAATAAATATTTTTTGAGATGTCGCCAAGCGCATTATCATGATTAGTCCACCACATGAAACCGTAGGATTTATTTGCAAGTGACGGTGTATTGACCGAACTAACCCACCGCTGAGAAATCAACTGCTGATTTTTCCATTTTCCATTTCTTAAAAAGAGTAGACCAAATCTTGCCAGGTCAAGTGTGTTGATAAACATTCCGCCACCGTGATGCCCTCCACCGCTTACAGACTGCATCATGCTTCCATCCATGTTTATGTAAGAGTTATCATAGCCGTACCAGCGCCAAGTAGTTGATGCACCGATCGGATCCATAATTTTTTCTTTCAAAACCACGGGCAATGGTTTTCGCCAGACCTGCAGAAGGGAATAGGCGAGGAGGTTCACCCGCACATCATTGTATTCAAAATTGGTACCTGGCTCCAGCAGCTTTCGGTTTTTCCAATCGTCCAGACCTCCTTGTATAGGCGGACGATCCGCCCAGTCGCATAAATCAAACAGACAACCAGACCAGTCCGAAGATTGTGTGAGCAAATGCCGCCAGGTTATTTTTGAATTGTGTTCGCCGTCAAATTTTTCTTCGACATAGTCACTAACATGCTCGTCTACATTTTTGATCAGCTTTGAGTCCAGCGCCAGTCCGGCAACCGTGGAGAGATAACTTTTTGTGACACTGAAGGTCATATCTACTCGTTTTATATCGCCCCATAGTGCTACGATATATCCTTTTCGCAAAATGATGCCGGCTGGCTTTCCGCGAGGCTTCATGGGCCCTGCAATTTTATAACCAGGCTCGTTCACATACGCTTTCATGTTAGCTATGCGCAGATCATAGTCAGTCTTCGTTTCATTACGAATCGCAAAACGAATAGCGCTATCAATAAGCGCTGAATTCATTTTTAAATCAGTTGGTCTTTTGGATTGCCATGTAGAATCAGGGTAATAAGTGTCCTGTGCTAACGAATTGCTTGTACAACAAACATGCGCGACTATGAAGAGGTAATGGATTTTAGTTTTCATAAAACTTGTGTAACACCGACGGGGTGACGGCAATTATTTTCAATCTCCTGTAGGCTGAATAGCACTCGTCTCAACCATCAGCATGACTGTCTTTATCGGTGCTCGAGGGCGGTGCATTACACCTTTCGAAATTGTTACTCCCTGATTTGGATTTAATTCGATGGTTTGGCCTTCAAGGTCAATTAATAATTTCCCTTCAAGCACAAAAAAGAACTCATCGTCATTATCGTGCTTATGCCAGTGGTACTCACCCTCAACAATTCCAAGCCTCACAACACTTCCATTGACTTGCGTCAGACTTTGGTTAAACCATTTGTCCTTGCATTCTTTTACCATTTGCGGAATATCCATTCGCTGCAAATGTTCAAACTTGATGTCAAGTTTGGTTACATAGTCAAATTGCTTTTCCATTTTGAGGTTAATTAGTTCAATACTGCAAATGCTTCACCGTAATTCCGTTGTTGATTAATTGCTTCAGCGAATCGATTCCGATCTTCACATGCAAGTCAACATAATTTGTTGTAACCACACTGTCGCTTTTCTCCGTCTTTACGCCATCAGGTACCATCGGCTGATCTGAAACTAAAAGTATTGCGCCAGCAGGAATCTCGTTATAGAAAGCTGTCGAAAAAATTGTAGCCGTTTCCATATCAATAGCCATCGCTCTGATTTTCACCAAATATTCTTTAAAGTCTTCATCCCATTCCCACACTCTGCGATTGGTAGTATAGACTGTTCCGGTCCAATAATCCTGATTGTAATCACGAATAGTTGTGGAGATCGCTTTCTGCAAGGCAAAGGCGGGTAATGATGGAACTTCCGGTGGGAAGTAATCATTGGATGTTCCTTCTCCGCGAATCGCAGCTATAGGAAGAATGAGATCACCAAGTGCATTTTTCATTTTCAATCCTCCACACTTACCAAGAAACAAGCAGGCCTTCGGCATAATCGCCGTGAGACAATCCATGATCGTGGCGGCATTAGGGCTTCCCATTCCAAAGTTGATAATTGTAATCCCTTCGGCTGTCGCGCTAAGCATAGCTTTGTCGTGGCCGTCTACTTTCACATTGTGCCATTCGGCAAACTTGTGAACGTAATTGTCAAAATTGGTGAGCAAAATATATTCACCAAAGGATTTCAGCGGCACGCCAGTGTAGCGAGGGAGCCAGTTTTCTACGATTTCTTTTTTCGTCTTCATACATTAATTCAATTTTTTCAAAATTCAAGAATCAAAATTTTAGCGCCCCCTCATTTCCATCACACGAGGCCCAGCGAATCCTTGGCCGGCAGAGTTGCTGCCACTAATCCTTTTTTCCTACTTTTAACCGATGTACCAACTTAACCTGCCATCTATCAATCCCACTTTAAAAAAGGAGAATGGCAAAGTATTAATTTTTGACGGGATAAGAAAAAAATACATCGTACTTACCCCCGAAGAATGGGTGCGGCAACATTTTGTTCATTATTTGATAATGGAATTGAAATACCCCAAATCCTTGTTCAGAATAGAAGGCGCGCTTACCTATAACAAACTTCAGAAGCGATCCGATATTTTGGTTTATAATCGAAATGGAAAACCGTGGATGTTAATTGAATGTAAATCTCCGGCTATTAAATTAAATCAGAAAGCTTTCAATCAGGTAGCCGTTTACAACATGACCATAGGCGCCAAATATTTGGCAGTAACCAATGGCATGGCACATTTTTGTTGTGAAGCATCCGTGCTTGGTGGCGAAGCTAAGTTTTTAGAGACTTTCCCTTCTTTTGAAGAATAACCTTTGACAATTGACCATTCCCTATTGACCATTGACTCGTAACTATTAGCCATTGACTATTTACAATTTGTGACTTCACGAGAAAAACTAAAACACACGTTTCAACTTCTGCAACTCGAAAGGCAGGCCGATCTGGAGCAATACCGACAAAAAGTATTGATGCGTTCTTTACACCAGCGGGTGAAAGAAGGCGTGACATGGTATCCAGTCCGGTTGCTGCGCGATTACATTGGCACGGGTGAGCGCGTCATGATTGAAATAGAACGAACAAATCAATTGGAACAGCCGCATTCGTTTCAAAGTGGGAAAGTGGTGAGCTTGTTTACGAATGCGTCAGGCAAGCCCGAGAAGCAGCATGTCAACGGAGTAATCAATTATGTGCGAGAAAATATGATGGCTGTCACGTTGAATGGCGATGACCTCCCGGATTGGATTGATGATGGCTCATTGGGTGTTGATGTGATGTTTGATGAGATGAGCTATCGCGAAATGGAGTATGCGCTGAAGAAAGTCATGGAGACTGAAGATAATCGTGTCGCTGAATTAAGGGAAATACTTTTGGGAGACTCTCAACCTGTATTGCCCGATACGAAGCACATTAGTAACGGTGAACATGTGTCTTCAATTTTAAATGAAAGCCAACGCTCTTCTGTTGAAAAAATAACGACTGCGAAAGATATTGGATTTATTCACGGGCCTCCCGGCACAGGGAAGACCACCACGCTTGTAGAAGCAATCCGAATAACTATTCTGGAAGAACGGCAAGTTTTGGTGAGCGCGCCCAGCAATGCAGCAGTGGATTTGCTTGTAGAAAAACTAAGCAACCTGGGATTGAATGCGATACGTATCGGGCATCCGGCACGGGTCACTGAGCAGTCACTGAGCAAAACTTTGGACGCCCGGATTTCAGAACATCAGCATTTTAATGAGTTGCGATCGTTGAGAAGAAAGATGGAACAATTACGTCATCAAGCGGGGCAATTCAAGAGGCAGTTCGGCCATCATGAAAAACAAAACCGGCGATTACTGCGCGAAGAGGCGAAGTTGCTAAAGTCGGATGCAGACATGCTGGAGTTTTATATCATCAACGATTTGATGAGTAATGCTGATGCAGTCTGTTGTACGTTAGTTGGCTCGTCGCATCCGGTATTGAAAGGAAGAAAATTCAAAACCGTTTTTATTGATGAAGCTGGTCAGGCTTTGGAGCCAGCTTGTTGGATTCCGTTATTAAAATCAAACCGTGTAATTTTTGCCGGTGATCATTGTCAGCTTCCGCCCACTATCAAATCTCATGAAGCCGCAACTCAAGGCTTAGCAAAGACTTTATTTGAAAAGGGAATTGCGAAATACCCGCAGCTGGCATCAATGCTGCAAGTACAATACCGAATGCACGAATCGATCATGGAGTTTCCGTCGCGCTATTTTTATAACAATGAATTGGTTGCCCACGACTCTGTAAAGCATGAATTACTGCGCTCGCACGAATCGCCCGTTGAGTTTATTGATACCGCCGGATGTGGTTTTACCGAAAAACAAGATCCCGAGACATTGAGCCGGTTTAATCAGGAAGAAGCTGAGCTGCTAATCCACCAGGTAGAAAAGTTGGTGGAGTCTGTGGGAACGTCTGCATGGCTTGATGAAAAAATTACGTTAGGAATTATCACACCTTATAGTGCTCAAGTTGACAGAATCCAACGGCTAGCCGAGAGCTCAGCTATTCTCGAACCTTTGCATCGGCTTATTTCGATTAACACAGTAGATGCTTTTCAGGGACAGGAGCGTGATGTGATCGCGATTAGTTTTGTTCGAAGTAATGAAAAAAGCGAAGTTGGCTTCCTGTCAGATATCCGCAGAACGAATGTGGCTATCACCCGCGCACGTAAGAAGCTGATCATGGCGGGAGACAGCGCTACTTTGGGTTCGCACTCGTTTTATTCGGAGCTGATTGACTTTCTGCAGAAGAAAGGATTTTACAGAAGCGCATATTCGTTATAGTTGCCAACTATTATCTTTGTAAAAAAGAAAATTATGAAAACACTTTTTGTATTTCTGCTTTTCCTGAATTCAGGATTTTGCCTGAATGCTCCCAATCAAATATTTAATACTTCGCTGACCTTAACGGTTCGAGATGACCTGGGGAATACCGTGCCAGAAGCAACAGTCTTGCTTTTTGAAAAGAAAGAAGATTACACCAAGGAACAGAACTCCGTTGAAAAAGGTACCACTGACGAAAAGGGAGTTGTTCGCTTTAAAAAACTAAAGCCAATACCTTATTTTATTCTGGCCCGCAAAGGCGATAAAGATAATGCGGGCGGTGGCGAAGAGACTAAATTAGAAAAGGGAAAATTCAATAAAGCAACGGTTGTTATTCAATAGCGTGGATAGAAATTTTCTGATTAAATCTTTCCAGGCGTATCACACATCGTTTGACGAGGAAAAGAAGTTCATTATTCCTTTTTTGGAATTACTGGGTCACCCGAATTGTTTTCAACGAACACACTTGCCAGGACACATTACCGGGTCAGCGTGGATAATTAACCCCGAAAGAACGAAGACGTTGCTGGTGCACCATGCCAAGCTTAATAAATGGGTACAACCAGGCGGGCATGCCGATGGCGATGAAAATGTTTTACGCGTGGCTTTGCGAGAAGGAGAAGAAGAAACAGGTCTGAAGCGATTAAAACCAGTTGAAAATATTTTTGATGTTGATATCCACACTATTCCGTTGCGGAAAGATTTCCCTGAACACTTGCATTACGATATCCGGTTTTTTGTTGAGGCTGATGAATCTGAGAAAATCATAGTCAGCGAAGAGTCGCACGATGTTCGCTGGATAGCGCTCAATCAGTTGGATCAATTCAGTAACGAAAGATCTGTGGTAAGGATGAAGGAGAAGCTATTAAAGAATGGCTGAGATTGGTAAAGATATTGCAAAAGCCAGGTCCTTACTTCAGCAAGGCGAATTGGTAGCTATCCCGACAGAAACTGTTTACGGACTTGCAGCCAATGCTCTTGATGCTGCTTCGGTTACAAAGATTTTTGAGGCGAAGAACAGGCCGTACTTTGATCCATTGATCATTCATGTGCCGGATATTTATTCGGTAAAAAAATTTGCTGAAGAGATTCCGGAGAAAGCGTTGCGATTGATGGAACATTTCTGGCCAGGGCCTCTGACATTCCTCCTTGATAAAAAAAACATAATCCCCGATTTAGTTACTGCAGGACTTGACCGCGTAGGTATCCGCTGCCCGGACCATCCTCTAACTACTGAATTACTGAAGTCGCTCTCGTTTCCATTGGCGGCTCCCAGCGCTAATCCGTTCGGTTATGTAAGCCCCACTACCCCGGCTCATGTAAATGATCAGCTTGGAAATAGGATCTCCTACATCCTCGACGGTGGTGAATGCCGTGTGGGCGTGGAATCAACAATTGTGGGATTTGAAAATGATCAAACGATTATTTATCGGGTTGGTGGATTAAGCATTGAGAGAATTGAATCAGTGATTGGGCAGGTATTGGTTAAAACAAATTCGGTTTCTAACCCACAAGCACCAGGTCAACTCCAAAGTCATTATGCCCCTCGCAAGCCTGCTGAGCTTGGGGATATTCAAAAATTAATTGACGAGCAATCGCATCGCTCTGTCGGTTTGTTAACCTTTCAGAAAACATATTCATCGTCAAGTATTAAAAAACAAATTGCCCTTTCGCAGTCGGGGAATTTAGAAGAAGCCGCCCAAAGACTTTTTTCCGCTTTGCGCGAATTGGATAAATCTGATGTGGATGTTATTCTATTGGAAGAAGTACCCGACATCGGCCTTGGCAGAGCTATCAACGATCGCCTGCGAAGAGCGGCAGCGAAATCATAAAAATCAGCAGTTTATTCATTATCGATATTAGTATTTTTAATCTATGAAAAAGATATTGATTTTAACAGGTGGCGGCGATTGTCCCGGCCTTAATGCCGTGATTCGTGGAATTGCCAAACGTGCACGCAAAGAGAAAGACTGGGAAGTTCATGGAAGCATTGAAGCGTTCAATGGGGTACTTAATGAACGACAGGAGATTATCAAGCTCACATCAAAGCGCACCGCAGGTATTCATGTCAAGGGTGGTACGATTCTGAAAACCACAAACAAATCAAACCCGATTAAATTCCCGGTGACTCAACCCGACGGCTCGGTGAAATTTATTGACCGATCGGATGAACTGGTTAGTAAATTAAAGAAACTGAACTTTGATGCCGTCATCAACATTGGTGGCGACGGATCTCAAAAAATCTCTAAGGTTCTTTTTGATAAGGGGATTCCCGTCATCGGTGTACCCAAAACTATTGACAATGACTTATCAGCTACCGACATGACATTTGGGTTTCAGACTGCAGTGCAAATTGCAACCGACAGCTTTGATAAACTGGTAACTACCGCAGAGAGTCATCACCGGGTAATGATTATGGAAGTGATGGGCCGTGAAACCGGATGGATTGCATTACACACCGCCATAGCCGGTGGCGCTGAAATCTGTTTGATTCCAGAAATTCCTTATGATGTTGACAAACTTGTGAAACGCCTTGAGTTGCGCTATAAAAAGGGTCGTGGCTTTGCCAACATTGTTATAGCCGAAGGAGCAAGACCCAAAGCCGGAAGTGTTACAGCGAGTGCTGGTGAAAAAGGTTCGGAGCATGTTCGCCTCGGTGGTGTAGCCTATCAACTTTCAAAACAGCTGAAAGAGGCTGGATGTAAAGCAGAGATTCGCGAAACAGTACTCGGCCATGTACAGCGTGGCGGTACACCGATAGCATTCGATCGGGTGCTAGCTTCCATGTTTGGTGTAAAAGCCGTTGAGTTGGCACTTGAAAAAAAATTTGGAACCATGGTTGCCCTTAAAAACAATACCATCACCTCAGTTTCTCTAGAAGACGCCACGCGTGAAAGCAACACAGTAAAGAAAAACTCCTACATGGTGAAGGCAGCCAAAGGACTAGGAATCAGTTTTGGAGATTAGCTTTAACTTCAGTTTTCTTGCGGTCTTCCTTCACCGGGCGCTTTGGGATTACCCGGTTTTACCACAATA
>Ga0206934_1020_pt1 | contig 47117 bp, 35 predicted proteins | sample Alteio_BWOrgHeat_16_FD_152932 | JGI IMG/M metagenome (GOLD analysis project Ga0206934, IMG submission 152932) | Enriched cells from forest soil in Barre Woods Harvard Forest LTER site, Petersham, Massachusetts, United States -... | ecosystem: Environmental > Terrestrial > Soil > Temperate forest >...
TTAGGCTCTTGTCGCGCTTCGGGGCGCGCGATGCCAGCATCTTGGAAAACAACATCGCGCAAACAGCAGGTTCCGCCGGCGAGTCCATTGCGTTTGGCGTGGGCGTCACCATGCCGGCCATCATGATTCTCGGCTTTGAGCTTGAGTTAACACGAGTAATGCTGGTCGCCGTCATCGGTGCATTGCTTGGCATCTTAATGATGATTCCTTTGCGTCGTGCGTTGATCGTGCGCGAACACGGCAATTTGAAATATCCGGAAGGCACAGCCTGCGCAGAAGTATTGAAAGCCGGTGCGTCGCCTGAGTCGCGTGCCGCCGCATCGGAAGAAGCCAAGGCGGAAGAAGCACAAGGTGCGCAGCATGGTTTGCGCGCCAGCACCATCTTTACCGGCTTTGGTATTGGCCTGGTTTACAAGGCGTTAATGGCGGCGTTCAAGCTATGGAAGGATGTGCCGGAAAAAGTCTTCGCTGCGCCATTCAAAGGCGGATCGCTCGGTTGTGAAGTCTCGCCGGAATTGTTGGGCGTGGGTTACATCATCGGTCCACGTATTGCGGGGGTCATGTGTGCTGGCGGTGTACTGTCCTATCTAGTACTGGTGCCCATGATCAAGCTACTTGGCGATTCGATCCCGGGTGTGGTGGCACCAGGCACCATGCCCATTTCACAAATGAGTGCGGGTGCAATACGCAGCGCTTATGTGTTGTATATCGGCGCGGGTGCGGTGGCAGCAGCAGGCGTCATCAGTTTGATTCGTTCCTTGCCGTTGATTATCGGTAGCTTGCAACGCGGCATGGCAAGCGTGTTGCACAGCACCGGTCCGGCATTTGCAGTCATGCGTACCGAACAGGACTTATCACTTAAGTTCGTATTGGTTGGCTTTCTAGTGTTAATGGTATGGATTATTGCCGCGCCGTCGTTGCATATGAATTTATTCGGCGCAGCGCTGTTGATGATATTTGGTTTTCTGTTTGTAACCGTCTCGTCGCGACTGACGGGTGAGATAGGCTCAACGTCCAATCCCATTTCCGGGATGACCATCGCAACGTTATTACTGACCTGCTTAATGTTTCTTGCCATCGGCTGGACCGGCGCCGATTACTATGTCACCGCGTTGTCGGTCGGTGGCATCGTGTGCGTGGCGTCATCCAATGGCGGCACCACATCGCAGGATCTCAAGACCGGCTTTTTGCTCGGCGCAACGCCGCGTTTACAACAGCTGTCTATCATGATTGGTAGTTTGTTGTCAGCGCTGATCTTGGGTCCCATCCTACTTACATTGAATGCCACTGCAACTGTCTATATGCCGGTTACACAAGTGGCGCCGCCCGGTGTGCAAGTATCGATAGACGCATTGGACACTCAACGTGAAGCTTTGAGTGGCCCACAAGCACGCGACGATGCCAATACTTACCGCGTCTATCACAAGCGCAATGAAATCGACGGACCTGCAGGCAAATACTTGGTGGACGACCAAGGCAAGGCAGTATGGTTTGTGGACCCAGGTATTAATGGTCGTTACACCACACGACCCGATGGCACGCCGGTGCGTAAATTCGATGCGCCTAAAGCAACCTTGATGTCGTACATCATTCGCGGCGTATTGGATCGCGAACTGCCCTGGGGATGGATGCTGCTAGGCGTAATGATCGCTATCGCGGTCGAGATGTGCGGCATCAATTCATTGAACTTTGCGGTGGGTGTGTATCTCCCAATCTCGACCACTGTGCCAATGTTGATTGGCGGTGTATTGAGATGGTGGGCCGATCGCGGTCGGCGCAAGGCCGGTCAACAGCGCGGCGATAGCGAAGCAATGCTACAAGGACAAGCAGATCGCAGCGCCGGTGTGCTAATGGCTTCCGGTTATATCGCCGGCGGCGCCATTGCCGGCATCGTGATTGCCTTGATGGCCGGTGTCTTTGAATCCGTGGACACCAAACTTACCGTTTGGGCCATGGCGCATAATCCGTTTTTCTCGGGCCCATGGGCAGATACATTAGCGCTGATTCCTTTCGCATTGCTTACTATCATCCTGCTATGGGTGGGACGTGAAAAAACGTTGGCTCCCAATACGTGAGTTAGATGCGTTGCTGAAGGAGCAACGGAGTGTCAATTTATTTTCTGATTAGCGGTGGACCATGACCAAGCAAGCGATTCTATGTCTCGTATGCAGCGGATTAGTATGGATGGGTGCGCCAAGCCAGGCGCAACCCGCGACAGATACAGTTCTTGGTCTTGAACTACAAAACTTCGACCCAGCAGTACGTCCGCAAGATGACCTGTTTCGCTATGTGAATGGCAAGTGGCTCGATACCGTGGCCATACCCGCAGACAAAGCGCGTTACGGCTCATTCAATGAAGTGTTTGACTCAACTGAAATACAATTACGCAGCATCGTCGAATCATTGCTGGCCGATCCGGCCCTGCAACCGAATTCCGATGCACAACGGATTCGCGACTTGTATACGAGTTTTATGGACGAGACCCGCTTGGAAACGCTGGGCGCCAAACCTGTACTAACTGAACTGGCGGCAATCGACAATATTCGTGACAGTACGCAATTAGCCGGGGCGTTCGCCCATCTTGCGCAAATCGGCGTCAACGTGCCCATCGTTCCCTATGTGCATCAAGACAATCGCAACTCCACACGCTATGTCGTCGATCTATATCAATCGGGATTAGGCTTACCGGATCGTGACTACTATTTGAAAGATGGTGATGACGGCGCATACAAGAAAGCGCGCGAGGCTTACCAAAGGCATATCGCTAATATGCTCAAGTTAGCGGCACAACCGCACTCACAAGATGTCGCCGCAAATATTTTCAAACTGGAGAGCAAGCTCGCACATGCACAATGGGACAAGGTCACCAATCGCGATCCGTTGAAGGTTTATAACAAGTACGCGTTAACGGATTTGCGAACAGTGGCGCCGAGCTATCGATGGTCAGCTTATTTGCAAGCCATCGACGTGGCCGGAAAAGTTGATTACTTGTTGATTAGTCAACCCAGCTATATGACCGAGCTGGCCAAGTTGATCAGAACAGAGCCATTGGCCACCTGGAAGAATTACCTCAAGTGGCGAGTGATCAGCGAAGCGGCGCCCTATCTTTCAAAAGCCTTTGTCGATGCCAACTTCACCTTCAATGCCACAGTACTGAGCGGCGTTCCTGAAAATCGTCCGCGCTGGAAACGTGGCCTGAGTTTGATTGAAAACTCTATCGGCGAGGGACTCGGAAAACTCTACGTCGAAAAATATTTCCCGCCGGAAAATAAACACCGCATTGAAGTTTTAGTGAATAACTTGTTGGCCGCTTACCGCCAGTCCATTAATACGTTGGACTGGATGAGCGATGCCACCAAACCGCAGGCGCAGCAGAAGCTGGACAAGCTCATGGTCAAGATCGGCTACCCGGATAAGTGGCGCGACTATTCCGCTTTAAGCATTCGTCCGGACGACTTATTGGGCAACGTCACTCGCGCCCAGCAATTCGAGTATCGGCGTCAGATCAATAAGCTCGGCAAACCCATTGATCGCGGTGAATGGCAGATGACACCGCAAACAATCAATGCCTATTACAACCCGGAACTCAACGAAATTGTGTTTCCGGCTGCCATTCTGCAATCGCCATTTTTCAATGTGCACGCCGATGACGCCATTAACTACGGCGGTATTGGCGCAATCATCGGACATGAAATCAGTCATGGCTTCGACGATCAAGGCAGTCAATACGATGGCGACGGTAACCTACGCGATTGGTGGAACAAAGAAGATCACAATCAGTACGCTGCAAAAACTAAGGCGCTGGTTACGCAATACGCCGCGTATGAAGCCGTGCCGGGCTATCACATCAATGGTGAATTAACCTTGGGTGAAAACATCGCCGATGTGTCGGGCTTGGCCATTGCCTATAAAGCGTATCTATTGTCGTTGGGCGGCAAAGCCGCGCCGGTATTGGCGGGCATGAGCGGCCCGCAACGTTTTTTCGCAAGCTTCGCGCAAGTGTGGCGCAATAAATCGCGCGATCAGGATGCGATACGACGCGTCACCACCGATCCGCATTCGCCACCGCAGTATCGAGTGTTAGGCGCAGTGGTGAATCAAAACGCGTACTACACCGCGTTCGATGTCAAACCGACGGACAAGATGTATCTGCCGCCGGAACAGCGCATTAGCATTTGGTGATGGGGCGATGAGTGCTATGCAATGAATTGCGGTATGGGGGACAGTGCCAATGCACGGTTAACTAACGTGTCCGCTAAAAGGCTGGCCAGCTCACCCTGCACCGCTCACGCACTCTCAGCCAGACCTACCGTGCTAAATGTGCAAATGACGAAAAGAGAGAGAACACCACAAAAAAATATTGGAAGTAATGCAGAGAAGACAACGAATATTTTTTCCGCCATCTTCACCTTTATAAACAACCTTACTGCCATCACGGAAATAATAACCGCTACTACCTGCAAGCCAATCAACTCGGCAGGCTTGCCACCATGAAAATAGTTTCCTGTATTGGTGAAGAACAAAACAAAATGAAATGCGATTACAGCCATGTAATAAATCGGTCTCATGACCTGATTGTTGAGCACACTCATTTCTGGCACTCGCAACTATTCTTACCAACGCCTCTATTCTTCAGATACTGCGCGACAATTGCGGAATTCCTCCAAAGCAAGTCGCCGGTAGTATCCTGAGCTGCGGAAGAGTAACCTCCGGTCACACGTTCTCGTATGTTGTCGATTCCAAATTGATACCACGTTTGATTGAAGTGCGCTAACTCATGCACAACAGTATCGAGCAAAGCCGCAGCCTCGCCGTCGTCAAGACACCTCAAATATTTTGAGTCGACGTAAATATGGTTGTCCCAGAAATTGTGCTTTCCTGCTTTGCCATCTTGACCCCATGTTTTGACTTCAGAAGGGAAATTCCAGTTTGGTTGCATCATTTTTGCCGCAGCTGTTGCAGCATCAATATCCTGCCGAGTCAGTCCAAGTGGATCGACGAAGCTAATCGGATTGCCACCCACGTATGCATACGTCGAGAAGCTTCTTCCCTTCAATCCAATCGGATCACTACTAATGTAACGTCCTGTAGTTTGGTCGTAGTACCGATTCCAGTTGTACAGCAGTCCGGTTTCTTGATCTGCATACTGTCCCGGGAATCTTAAGGTTCACGGTCACTGACAAGCCCTGCAAGCAAACGCTGGTAATCGCCCTCCGAGATTTTCTTCGAGTATTGCAAGCGACCAGAACCGAACACGACAAAATCACGATGAACATTTAGACGAAACGACGTGCCCGTAATATTTAGGTCTGGCGCATATGTTGCAAACGTAAAGCCCCATCCGCTTGAATTGTTTCGTGCCCACACGAGAAGGTGTTGTCGCTTCTGAGAAACTTTCCTGATAATGATCGGGTTACCGGGGCGCCCATGTTCAAAAAGAATCACTGTCCACGGATCATCTTGTTCAATCTTTTTTGACAGATCAACAGTACACCCGAAGAGACTTCCCAGACAGGCCGTAACAGCGAAGAAACGAATCACTCTTTTCACCGAGACGAGCGAAGTCTTTAAAATAACAACTACGTACATTTTAATTCTCTCCATTAATCTGCGCCCAGCACGCCCCCACCTGGTTGAGCACCTGGCACAAGTGGTATTCCACCTCCGAACTTGTGAACAAGACTCTTGAACAAGTTTTGCGAGAAATCTCGACAACTACTGCCGACTAAGGAATAACTACCAGGAGTACCAATCAGTGAGGCGAAGATCCCGGAAATTTGCGCGTCAACAGATGAGTTTGTAATCCGATACCTCCAGTTAATTGGGCCAGGGCCGCCTGCTGAATTGTCGTATACCTCGCCTTTGCCACGGAACAGACAATCTGCTTCGGTATCACCAAAACTAATGCAGAACCTTGACCCGGCTGGTGAACCGACGCAAATCTTCTGATGGAAACCAAGCCCACCTTCTCCGGGTAAAGAACCTTCAACCCAGTAGTCCAAACCGGTTGGATCGACATTCATCACAGGATTATTTCCCGCGTATGCATACGTGTTAATTCCACCCTTTAGTCCAATCGGATCAGATTCAACGTAGCGACCTGTTGCCGAATCATAGTCACGATGATAGTTGTACAGCAGCCCAGTCTCTTGGTCCGCATATTGGCCTGGCAGTACGCCGATAGGGGCTCCCTCATAAGAGCGGTTTTGCAACTGGGCTTCCATTGACGTGAATGGGAGCACGAATAGTCTTTATTATTTAACGTCCTTACTCTCGTCTTGTAGCTGCTTTGAATCAATTGTTACAGCATCTGGCGGAGCTCGGTCTCCAATGCGAATTAGGATGATCGTTACTAAGAGCACGAGCGCAACAAAGCTGCCAATGCTCAGCCCCAATCGCATCGGCAAACTTAACCTTGATGCACTTAAGAAAATTACTACGCCAACAACTGCGCTTAATAAGTATGCCAATATCATTTGTTGCACTCACATTCTTTTCGAACCACAGGGTCCTTTTCTATCCGCTTGTACTCCTTTCGAACGAGGTCGGCCCACGTTTGGCAATTTCGCCCGATCAAACAATACGAAGGCGGAGGTGGAGCACTCGCAACGGCCTTCCTCATGATGCAGTCATCATAGTGCTCGGCTTTCCTCCTATAACCAGTTGGATTCCGTTCTTCCTTTAGTTTCGCATCATCAAAGAATCCTATGTTCGACGGAGATTTCCTGTCCTCAAAAAATAACTGCTCGTGGCTAATCTCTGTATTGAAGAAGTCATCGACCGGATTTTGCGACAAAGGGCCAAGCCAAGTAAGGCCAGCTAACGGGCGGCTCGCAAAATAAGCTAGCCCGAACGGATCGATATTCAAAACTGGATTGCCATTGGCGTATGCATAAGTCGAAAAGCTTCCGCCCGCCAAACCGATTGGATCACTGGTGATGTAGCGACCACCACCCAACGGATCGTAATAACGATTTAAGTTGTACAGTAGCCCTGTTTCTTGATCGAAATACTGTCCTGGGAATCTTAGATTCATCGCAAGGCTCAGTCCATTCCCATCCGGATCTTCATTCGGCGCGCCGTTACCATACGGATCATGATCCCATCTCCAGATCACTGCATTGTCACTCGGCCTAGTTATTTTTGATGGGGCATTGAGGTGATCGGTGTGGACATAGAACACACCCACTCCACTACCGCCTTGATCAGTTCGGATGGTGGCAACTGGGATATCACCGAGCCAAATCATCTCGGAAATCAGCGCACCGCTTCCTGTGTACTCACCCAGCAAACGCCCTTGTTCATCGAATGAGAACAGTGTGGTGCCGTTGGCGTTCGATTTCTTGATGCGTTGGCCCAGCGCGTTATACACATAGGTGGTGGTAAGCCCATTGCTCAACGCAGTCGTCATTCTGCCTGCACCGTTGAACGTGAAACTGCGCGTACCATCGCCGGTTAAATTGCCCACCGCATCAAAGCCGTTGTTGCGTGTTAACACACCTGCTGTGCTGTTCAGGCGATTGTTATTGATCGCCACATTGAATGTCGTGAGCCCCGTGGGGAGATTGAGATTAGCCGAGCCGTCATTCGTCTGACTTGCAATACTGCCATCCGGGTTGAACGTGTAGGTTGAGATGGCTGCATTGGTATTGGCAGTGAGATAACCATCTTGATCATAGCTTCGTTGAGCAGTCGTGCCATTACCCCAGCTCCATTGCGTGATCGGTCCGAACGGGTCGTACTGCACTTGGTTCAGCACGGCGATGCCGTTCAGTGCGATGCCCGTCACCTTGCCGTTGGTGTAACTGTAAGTAATCACTTGGCCACTGGGCGTGGTTTCTTGGGTTAGATCGCCATTGGTGTAAGCATACTGCGTAGTCTGAGTAATGGCGCCTTGCGTTTGTTGTTTCTGAATCACTCGGCCTTGCGCATCGTAAGAAAACGTCATTGTGTGATTCGCATCGCTCACCGTCGTTAAGTGGCCAATGCCATTCGTGCCCTGATCGTATTGGTAATTGAGCGTCTGATCGGTGGTTGCCATCTGCGTGACGCGATTCAGCGCATCGTATTGGAACGTGGTCACTTGTCCGCGCGCATCGGTGCGGGTCTTTACGTTACCGGCGCTGTCGTAGGTATTGAGGGTGGTGCCGGTGTCAGGGCTCACTTGCTGAGTGAGATCGCCGAGTCCATTGAAGGTATAGATGGTTTGCAGGTTGCGTGGATCGGTGACGCCGATCAGATTATCGTTCGCGTCGTACTGATACTTCGCAATGCCACCCGCCGGGTCGGTGACTTGGGCGAGACGATTAAGTGCATCGTATTGGTTGCTGGTGTTTCTCGTTAGCGGTGCGTTGATGATGGTCTGATTGCCGTTGTTGTCGTAACCGTACGTCGTAGTCACTGCTGAGGTATTGGCGGCGTTGATGTCTTGATAGAGCTGTCCTAACGCATTGAACACTTGCGTGTGGGTGCGCTTGAGGGCGCCGCCGGGGTCGTAGAGGTTTTCTGCGGTGTGATTACCGGCGGCATCAAGGGTGTACACCACCTGGTTGCCATCAGTGTCTTGGATTTGCGTTAAGCGATGCGCAGAGTCGTAGGTGTAAGCAAGATAGCTGCCGTTCGGCAGTGTGACTTGCTTGAGCAGACCAGTAGGCCAATACGTAAATGAAGTGGTCTCGCCGCCGATGGTGCGTGAGCTTAAGCGTTGACGCGCGTCGTAAGTCAGCGTGGCCACGACACCATTAGGATCGGTGATGGCGAGCGGCTGACCTGCGGCATTGTAAGTGTTGTAGGTGGTCAGATGACCCAAGGCATCGGTGATGGTCGCGACCTGACCGCATTGATAGCCCGTAGTGCAGGTGTAATAGGTGTACGTCGTGACGTCACTGACATCGGTGCGTGGACCATCGGCGGTGAGCACTTGGCCATAGTTATTGTAGGTGTAGGTCGAGGTGCGCGAGATGTTGAGTGTCGGATCGCTAATCGTCTTGGTGAGCTGATTGCCGGCACTATCGTAGGTGAAAGACGTGGTGCGGAGTGGACTTCCACTCGCGCTATCACCGGCGTAGATCGAAATCGATAACGGCAAACGATACTGAGCGTGCCACTGCGTGGCGATCGTGCGGGCTTGCGGAGTGCTGTAAGCTTCAAGACGCGAGGTTTCAAGATTGCGTGAGAGGTCGTAGTAAAAAAACGATTGATTACCAATCCAGTCCGCCAATACATATCGATTTCCGTTCGCATCAAACTGCAAAGCGCCGATGGCCGGACAATCCATACAATTTCCGTCAACATTTCTTAGCTTATAGACACCATTGACTCGATTGATGCCGTATTGCATGTATCGATTGAGCGGATCCACGACGCCCGCGACCGTCGTCGGTTGGGATGACAGGTTTACGAAGCTGAACTGATAGCGTCCGACTCCGCCTGCATGCTCCTCGTCTTTGACGACGCCAATACCGCCGTCGTAGTAGTGATAGGTGGCAAATCGAACGTTGCTCTCATCGGTAATACCGGTTAAGAGCCAAGTGTTGCCGTTGTCTTCGTACTGATAGGTTTTGCCGGTGAAATCCGGATAGATGACGGTCTTTAACCGCCCGTGATCGTAGCCATATTGAAGTTGCGTGTTATCCGGCAGTGTTACCGACTGCAAATTTCCTTCTCCATCGTAAGCAAGTGTTAGCGCCCGACCGAAGGAGTTCATGATTGTCGATAGCCTGCCTGACGAGTCATAGGTCATCGAAGTCACGATGCCGGCTCGCGTGGTAACGGAGGTTAACCGCCCCGATGAGTTGTACCGTTCAACGTCGGAGTTGGCCAGGGTAAGAACCCACCCGCTTGTACCTAAGTTTTGCAACTTCGCTGCCGCGCCACCGGTGTCGTTCAAGATTTCGTGCCCAGCTAGATCGAAGGGCTGCACGCTAGAATCATCTCGTTGAACAATCGCCATTGCATACGAACTGTTTGACGTGGCGTAGACATGTCGCGAATACGAGGTGTGCCAGTAATCGCTCGCTGAAGAAGCGAACGGACCAGTGCCTATAAGACGAAACCGATTGAGGCTGTTGTAGTACCAAACGAACTCCAATCCATCGCCGGATCGATAGCCAATTTCTTGGTGAAGTTTCGCACCATTAGCGATGGCGACGGGATTACCGATTTGCCCGCAGCAGCTGGATTTCTTGAAGGTGAAGCACTCATAGTCTCCGTTCGGCTTAGTTCGCGCTCCCATATCGCCTGGACAAACCAGTTGCCGGTTTCGCGAAATTTTTACGCCAAGGGTGCTGCCGCACGCGGAATAGAGATAAGTGAATTGCCGTGTGTCGCTAAGGATTTTGCCGTTGTGGATAGTGGGACCGTTGGGGCTGTTCCAACATAAATTATCGTCCGTGGAAACCAAACCCCAACCACTGTCACCCGTCTTACTGTAGCTGGAGCATGCACCTGTCGGGTTCACTCCCTGCGCAGCAAATTGATCTGAGCCCGTCATCGCCGCCTGCTCGTTACGTGCCGCACCAAGCCCAATGTAGTCGGCGGGTATATTCACGCAGTCCGCATTGCCATTCGCATCACTGACGCCCGTGCCACCTTCAGCCGCGCACCATCTCCAGAAGTCTGTGCCCACACCCTGTCCGTAGTTCGGGATCATCCCGCACATCCGATACACATACTTTTCTGCGTCTGCATCTGCGTCCTTATAAGGCCACGGCGCTTGCAGTTCGGGCTCGGAACAAAGCGCACGCCCGCCTTCTTCGACACAATCTTCATCGAGACATTCAGCCGTCCCACCTGGTCCACCTTCCCAGCGGCACTGCCCGCCACTCGCAAAGGCGGATGCCGGGGCGAGCAACGATGCGCTCATCCATAGCAACGCCGTAGTCATCGGAAGACTAAGAACGCCTACGCCCAGCAACAATGAGAGCACACACATTCGAGAGGGAGATGCCCATGAACTCTTGCTTGTATGCTGGCCTTGCATCGCTACACACCGCCGTGCAGATCTCAATTTAATTCCGTCGATCATATCCATTACCCTTTCATCCATATTCTGTTGCTATTACCGAGCTAGTGCCGATTAATCGCCGTGATGTTGCCATTGGCGTCGTACTGATAATCAATGCTTGATCCATCTGACCCAGCAACGTTAGTGATGCGTCCGAGTGCATCGTAGCTATAGGTATAGGTGATCGGTCCGGGATTTTGGGTAGTCGCATTCGCCGTGTTCGAATAGCTGCTAACGTTAGTGGCGGCATCCATGGCCCGCACGCGATAGGTGTAGTTGGTGGCGGGCGATAAACCAGCATCGCTATACGTGGTGCTGGTGGTACTCGCGATTTCTGCGAAGCTGGAACAGCTTGCTCCTTGGCAGCGTTCGAGCAGATAACCCGTGACACCGACATCGTCCGTGGAGGCCGTCCAACTCACATTGATCTGTGTAGTAGAGATCGCGGTGGCGGATACGTTACTGGGAGCCGTGGGGGCTTGCGTATCAGGAGGTGCCTGCGTGGTGGCGCTTGAGGTATCTGAGTAACTGCTCAAGTTGTTGGCTGCGTCGGTCGCGCGTATGCGATAGCTATAACTGGTCGAAGCGGTGAGCCCGCTATCGCTGTACGTCGTGATGGTCGGTGTCGCGATCTGGGCGAAGCTTGAGCAGCTCGCGCCTTGGCACCGTTCAAGCAGATACCCTGTCACACCGACGTTATCGGTTGACGCCGTCCAACTTAAGTTGATCTGTGTACTGGAGGCAGCCGATGCGGTTAAACCACTCGGTGCAGTTGGCGCTTGCGTATCAGGTGTGGTAGCGCTTGCGGTACTTGAGTAGCTGCTCAAGTTGTTGGCTGCATCGGTTGCACGTACGCGATAGCTGTAGCTGGTTGAGGTGGTCAGACCGATATCACTGTATGTCGTGACGGTTGGCGTTGCGATCTGGGCGAAGGTTGTACAGCTCGCGCCTTGGCACCGTTCGAGCAGATACCCTGTTACGCCGATGTTGTCGGTGGCGGCCGTCCAACTTAAATTGATCTGTGTGCCAGAAGCGGCTGTCGTGGTTAAGCCCGTCGGTGCAGTGGGCGCTTGCGTGTCGGCAGGTGTTGTGGCCGTCGCAACGCTGGAATAGGTACTGAGATTACCGCCCGCATCCGTGGCCCGCACGCGATAGCTGTAATTGGTAGAAACAATGAGTCCGGTATCGCTATAAGACGTGGTGGTCGGGGTTGCGATCTGGGCGAAGCTTGAGCAACTCGCACCTTGGCACCGTTCAATACGATAGCCGGTGACGCCGACATTATCAGTGGACGCCGTCCAACTTAGATTGATCTGCGTGCTCGATACAGCGGTGGCAGTGAAACTCGTGGGCGGGGTGGGTAACGTGGTGTCGAGCGTCGACGTGGTAGTAACCGTGGAATAACTACTTAAATTACTGGCAGCATCATTGGCTCGCACGCGATAGCTGTAACTCGTGCCGTTGGTCAGTCCAGTGTTGCTATAAGTGACGGCCGTGGTCGTGGTGGCGATTTGTGCAAAATTGCTGCACGCCACACCCGAGCATCGTTCGATGCGATAGCCCGTCACACCAACATTGTCGGTGGCGGCCGTCCAACTTAAATTGATCTGCGTGCCGGAAGCGACTGTCGCGGTTAACCCAGTCGGTGCGGTCGGTGCGGTGGTATCGGCGGGTGTCGTGGCATTGATCACACTGGAGTAGCTACTCAAATTACCGGCGGCATCATTCGCACGCACGCGATAGCGATAGGTTGTGGAAACTGTGAGGCCGGTGTTGCTATACGTTGCGGTGGTAGAAGTGGCGATTTGTGTGTAGGTGGTGCAACTGGCGCCCGTGCATCGCTCAATGCGATAGCCCGTGACACCGACGTTATCGGTGGAGGCTGTCCAACTTAAATTGATCTGCGTGCTAGAAATCACGCTGGCAGTGAAGCCTGTGGGCGGGGTGGGCACCGTGGTGTCGAGTGTCGACGTGGTAGCGACCGTGGAGTACCCACTCAAATTACCCGCCGCATCATTAGCCCGCACGCGATAGCTATAACTGGTCGCACTGGTGAGTCCGGTATTGCTATACGTCACTGCCGTGGTCGTGGTGGCGATTTGCGCAAAGTTGCTGCAACCCACGCCCGAACAGCGTTCGATGCGATAGCCAGTAACGCTCACGTTGTCGGTCGAGGCCGTCCAACTTAAATTGATCTGCGTGCCGGAGGCAGCCGTTGCGGTTAAACCAGCCGGTGCGGTGGGTGCGGTGGTATCGGCGGGTGTCGTGGCATTGATCACACTGGAGTAACCACTCAAATTACCGGCCGCATCATTGGCGCGCACGCGATAGCGATACGTGGTGGAAGCTGTAAGGCCCGCATTGCTGTATGACGTGGTGGTTGAAGTGGCAATTTGTGTGTATGTGGTACAAGTCGAGCCCGCGCAACGTTCGATGCGATAACCCGTGACACCCATGTTGTCGGTGGAGGCCGTCCAACTTAAATTGATTTGCGCGCTAGATGCAGCAGTTGCAGTTAATCCCGTCGGTGCGGTCGGCGCTTGAGTATCCGGTGGCTGCGTTGTCGCGGTGACTACGCTGGAATAACTACTCAAGTTACCGGCAGCGTCATTCGCCCGCACGCGATAGCGATACGCCGTACCAGCGGTCAGCCCGGTATTGCTGTAGGTCGTCGTGGTCGATGTCGCAATTTGTGTGTAGCTCGTGCAACTGGACCCCGTGCACCGCTCAATGCGATAGCCGGTGACGCCGACGTTGTCGGTGGAGGCCGTCCAACTTAAATTGATTTGCGTGCTTGATGCAGCGGTTGCTGTTAAGCCTGTCGGTGCGGTTGGCGCGGTGGTGTCGGCTGCATAAGAAGGTGCGCTGAATAACGCCGCGAGCCAAACAAGGACAATCACGCGAAGCGATTGACGGCGCGACGATGCACGGAATGGATTGAAAAGAAAACGCACGCAGCGCAACCCATTCATGTTTCGCTTTCTGTCCATAGGACTCCCTCAAACCGCCAACGACGATCAGACTATTTAATTTTGATTTATAAATGCGGCGTCAGCGTTTGCATGGAGAAATTTCACGACAACATCGGCGCCAAAAACGCGGCAAGGCTATCGGTTTGTAACGCAGTGTCAAGCTCCCTTTCAGCGGGGGAACCTTAGAAATATCATCCGTACGGCACTTATGTCATACACCGTCCGTTCCTACATAATGACTCGCAAGAAGATGGTGCGTGGAATGGATGAATCCGATCTACCCTGTCATTTCAATCAATACAGCATCTCTAACCTTCTCTCTGTCTCTTTGCTCATTCATCCATCCATGCATGCATGAGATTCGCCTCTTCGAGGTCGCACTGAAGCGCAACCAAATTCGTTCCCTACGAATTTGTCCCGTGCACGGGAGAGAGGACACCATTTTTTTCAGAGTAGCGCACCCACCTAACTCATCCGATTCAACCCATTAAACGCCGCACGCCGATATGCTTCGGCCATGGTTGGATAGTTAAACGTGCTACGCGTGAAATAACGAATATCGTTGATGGCTTCATTCGCCATCACTGTTTGTCCGATATGTACGATCTCCGACGCGCCGTCACCGAAGCAATGCACGCCCAACACTTTTAAAGTTTTAGTGTGAAAAATAATCTTCAGCATGCCGACGTTTTCGCCCGTCATTTGCGCGCGCGCTAAATTCTTAAAGGCGCAATGCCCTACTTCATACGGCACTTTGGCTGCTTGTAATTCTTGTTCACCTTTACCCACCGACGAAATTTCGGGAATGGTATAGATGCCGCTGGGCGTTAACTCCAATGAATGCGGCTCGACGCTGGGCGTCAAAATATGCTGCACGGCATGCGCGCCTTGCACGTAAGCCGCGCTGGCCAATGCGGGCGGGCCGGTGATGTCGCCCACCGCATAAATATGCGGCACGCTAGTTTGATATTGCTGGTTCACGGTTAATTGACCGCGCGAATTAGGCGTAATGCCTAACTCTTCCAAGCCCATGTCGCTGGAATTGCCGGTGCGGCCATTGGCCCACAACAAAATATCGGACTTGATGCGGCGTCCCGATTTCAGTTCCAACACCACATCATTCTCACGCGCACTGAGGGTGGCAAATTGTTCGTTGTGACGAATCACGCAACCTTGTTCGCGCATGTGATACGACAAGGCTTCCGCAATTTCTTCATCCAAAAACGACAGTAAACGATCCTGCGTGTTGACCAGCGTGACCTTAGCGCCCAAGTTGATAAAGATGCTGGCGTACTCGCAGCCGATCACGCCCGCGCCATAAATAGTGACTGAAAAAGGCTGAGCGGGATAACGCAGCACTGAGTCGCTATCGAGAATGCGCGGCTGTGAGAAATCAATCTCCGGTGGATGATACGGGCGTGAGCCGGTGGCAATGACAAAGTAATCGGCAACAAGACGCGAAGTGCCGCTCGGAGAGTGCACTTCCAACGTATGGGCATCGATAAAACGCCCTTGCCCGCCGAACACCGGCACGCGATTACGATCGTAAAAATGCCGCCGCGCGACCACCTGTGTTTCGATCACATCGTTGGCATTGGCAAGTATCTGCGGATAAGTCAGATTCAACGCGCTGCGTGCATCGCGCAGCAAGGGATTGTTGCGCACTTCATGCAAGGTCTTTACCGCATAGCGCAGCGCCTTGCTGGGGATGGTGCCCCAGTGCGTGCAGCCGCCGCCCACTTCCCGATAGCGCTCGACCACGGCTACTTTTTTGTGATGCTTGGCGGCATTCATCGCCGCGCCTTCACCAGCCGGTCCACTGCCGATCACCACAATGTCGAAGCGATGTTCCGTACTCATGCGTCAGTTATATCCGGTAGAAAATTATAGTTGTCGTGACTTTACAGCATCTGGTACAGCATCGGATGCAGGTCGAGTTTGTACCAGCTCGGCTTTGCGTTCGCGGCGAATCACTTGTACGGTATAGGCAATGAAGCCACCCACAATGCTCAGCAATAACGCCATCAAACCCGCCAGCCAAGGATGAAAGCGATATGCCTCGACCACACCCCACACCACGCCAATCGGCGTGCTGACGAGCAACAATGGTTTGGCGATTTTCAAAATTGGCAGCCCATATTCAATAACGCGACCCGCATTGATAATGCACCGTGAACGCGCGCGTAACCCGTCGCGCGCACCACTCAGGTACCCCGAGTCGTGAGACGCGCAACGAAGCCGCAGTCAGGACGCGCCTCCGTGCCAAAAATTATGGCATGCCACTTGCTTTGGTGGAAACGTTCACTGGACATGAGTTAATTCGTTTATAAGTAAGGGCTTTGCCTTCAGGAGTTTGCCGTGTATTCATCAGTTGCCGCCGATCCTTATCCTTGGCCGTACGATGGTGACTTTAAAGCGAGCAATACGGCGCTGGTCATAATCGACATGCAAACGGACTTCTGCGGCATCGGCGGTTATGTCGATAAGATGGGTTACGATATTTCGCTGACACGCGCACCGATTAAACCACTGACCGCGCTGTTGACAGCCGCGCGCAAGCAGGGTTTGTACATCATTCATACGCGTGAAGGCCATCGTCCGGACTTGACTGATCTGCCCGACAACAAACGCTGGCGTTCGCAGCGCATCGGGGCTGGGATTGGCGATCCCGGCCCATGCGGTCGCATTCTGGTGCGTGGCGAACCAGGATGGGACATCATTCCCGAATTGGCGCCAATGCCCGACGAGGTCATCATCGACAAGCCCGGCAAAGGCTCATTCTGCGCCACCGATTTGGAGTTGATCTTGCGTTCACGCGGCATTCGCAATCTGATTTTGACCGGCATTACCACCGACGTGTGCGTGCATACCACCATGCGTGAAGCCAATGACCGTGGTTTCGAATGTCTGCTGTTGGAAGATTGCTGCGGCGCGACAGATTTCGGCAACCATGTGGCAGCATTAAAAATGATCAAAATGCAAGGCGGCGTATTTGGCGCAGTGGCCAGCTCAAAGGACGTGCTGCATGCGCTCGAACGCTAAAGTAGGCATCGACATGGATGATCGAGAACTCAATCTCCCCGAAACCATTGCGGAAGTACGTGCGGCGTTTCTCGAGTATGAAGCCGCCTTAGTGCGCAACGACGTTAAGACCTTGAATGACTTCTTTTGGGATAGTCCAACCACCGTGCGTTATGGATTGGCGGAACATTGTTATGGCGCAGCGGAAATTCATGCGTATCGGGAGACAGCCACCGCAGTTGCGCCGAGCCGACGTTTGAGCCGTACTGTGATCACCAGCTACGGCCGCGTAGCGGCAAGCGTCGTCACTGAATTTACGGTTCCAGATGACACGCTGATTGGTCGGCAAACCCAAACATGGATGCGCATGCACACTGGCTGGAAAATCGTTGCGGCCCATGTCAGCGTCGTGCCACGTGCCCTAATTCAGGGTTAGCAACGTTTGCCGCGCCGATAGCAGCCGGTCGCCGCTGCGCGGCCGTGGCACAGCCTCCGATAAGTTGACGCACAAACATCGCGCAACCGGCCCACTGTGGCTGCAATTATTTAATTGCAGCTCAGTGTGAAAAGCCTATAAATAAAGTCACTTCCGCTGATTGAGGCAACAAACAATACCTCTGGTCTATTTCTTGCTTCATATTTCCGGCCACCGTACCTTAAAGACTCTGCAGTCAACATAGAAACATAGTGTGGACATGATTACCGTCGATGCCGAGCCTCAATCGTTCAGCTTTAATGCTGAACGCACCGCGTTGCTGATGATCGACATGCAACGCGATTTTCTGGAGCCCGGCGGTTTCGGTGAATCGCTGGGTAATGAAGTGAGTCGGTTGCAAGCTGCAGTCAAGCCTTGTCAGGCACTGCTTGAAGCCGCACGTGCGCGAAAGATGTTGATCATTCATACACGCGAAGGCCACCGGCCAGACATGAGTGATGCGCCGCCGGCCAAAGTAGCACGTGGCACGCCCAGTACGCGTATCGGTGCGCAAGGTCCGATGGGTCGCATTTTGATTCGCGGCGAATTCGGTCACGACATCATCACCGCGCTCGCGCCACGCGCAGGCGAACCGATCATTGACAAGCCCGGCAAAGGTTCATTTTACGCCACCGATTTGCAGTTGATTTTATCCAACCAACACATCGACACCTTAATCGTGTGCGGTGTCACCACTGAAGTATGTGTCCACACCACCGTGCGTGAAGCAAACGATCGTGGTTATCGCTGCTTAGTACCGCGCGATTGCTGCGCCTCTTATTTCCCAGAGTTCCATGAAGTCGCGTTGCGCATGATCAAGGCGCAAGGCGGCATATTCGGTTGGGTAACTGATTCAGCACGGTTGCTAACGGCATTGGCTTGAATGGAAAACAGAGTTGATCGACGAGTTGCTTACACGTGTCACAGATCATTGAGGAAGACATCATGACGACAAATACAATGAAGAAACCGCTGCTGTGGGCACCCGGCGATTGGAATGCCTTATTCGGTTTCGGTACCAACATCCTCGTGAATCTATTGGTGTTGACCGGCTTATTGCGCTTTGTATTGAAGATGCCGGACACCTTAGTGTTCGGTCGCATCTTGCCCGCAACGGGATTGATGCTGTGTTTAAGCACGTTTTATTACGCGTGGCTTGCATATCGGCTGAGTAAACAAACCGGACGTAGTGACGTATGCGCGTTGCCATCCGGCATCAGCGTACCGCACATGTTCGTGGTGACGTTCGTAGTCATGTTGCCGATTGCTGCTACCACGGGTGATCCGGTTAAGGGCTGGGAAGCCGGACTCACTTGGGTGTTTGTGCAAAGCTTCGTATTGATGATCGGCGGCTTCATCGGCCCGGTGGTGCGCAAGATCACACCGCGCGCCGCGTTGCTCGGCGCACTCGCCGGCGTGTCATTAACGTTTATTTCGATGCGACCCGCGTTGCAGATGCTGATGACGCCGGTGATTGGCGTGACTTGCTTTGCCATCATCTTGGCGAGTTGGTTTGGCGGTGTGCGTTACTTCAAAGGCATACCGGCGGGCTTGGTCGCCATCGCAGTGGGCACGGCCATTGCGTGGATCTCTACTGCCAGCGGCCACGATATGGCCGGACTGAGCAGCGCGGGATTTATTAAATCATTCAGCAACTTTGGCTTTTCAATTCCCATACCGGCCATTGGCCATGTGTTCTCGGGCTTCCAATATCTCGGTGTAATTCTAGTCACCGCGATTCCCTTCGGCATTTACGATTTAGTGGAAGCGCTCGATAACGTCGAGAGCGCTGCAGCGGCCGGCGACAATTACCCAACCACACGCGTGCTCACCGCCGATGGTGTGGTGAGTTTGATTGGCTGTTTGATGGGCAATCCATTCATCAACGCCGTATACATCGGTCATCCCGGCTGGAAGGCCATGGGCGGTCGCATCGGCTACTCCGCCGGCACCGGTGTGTTGGTCATTGTGCTGTCGTGGTTCGGCATTATTTCAGTGATGTCTGCATTGATTCCACTGGTCGCCATCTCGCCAATTCTGTTGTACATCGGCATGTTGATCGGTGCACAAGCCTTCCAAGAAACACCTAAGCTGCACGCGCCCGCCATCGTGGTCGCCTTAATACCCAACATTGCAGCGTGGGCGAAAAATCAAATCGACAGTGCCTTGGGCGCAGCCGGCACCAGCGCAACTGCAATTGGCTTCGATAAACTCAGCGACGCCAGTGTGTTGTATCAGGGCCTGACAATTTTAGGCAGTGGTGCGATTTTGGGCGGCTTGATACTCGGCGCACTCACCGCACTTATCATCGACCGAAACTTCATGAAGGCAGCAGCATTTGCTTTCGCCGGCGCCATCCTGACGTTCTTCGGCTTCATGCATAGCGAAGCCATCGGCATCAACCAAACGCCCATGGTGGCAATGAGTTATCTGATGGTGGGCGCGGTGCTCGTGGGCTGCGCGAAGTTCGCAGAGACATCTGAATCAGCACCAAGCATAGAACCAATGGAAATGGCAGGTCATGTGGAAGTTTCTGCGTGATCGACAGACATCAAATCGTCACAGTGTTCCGCCAGATTTAACGGGGTTGATGGGCGACCGAGTGGTCGCCCACAGGATTGAGCTATAGCTCGGACAATAAAATGGGTCCGATTTAGATTTAAGCTCAACGCCCATTCGTGGTGAGTTTGTCGAATCGTTTTTAAAGTATTTGTTCGCTGGGTTAAACGATCACTTCAGCACGCGCTCCGCAAAGTGCACCGCGCCCAACGCAATGGTGCGCAAACTAGTGAACATAGTTGCGACCTGAAAACTCACAATGAACATCATGACGTAAAAGCTGCTGGGTGCATGTTGTTCCCATTGCATGATGGGTCCAGCCAACCAACGCCGAAAGCGCGTCGTATTAAACCCGTAGCCAATAACGATACCGATGGCGAGACCGACCAGTATGTCGGTTGGATAGTGATAGCCTAAGTACATGCGCGGAAAAACAATGACGATCAGCATGTAGATAAAAGCCAGCACACCGAGACGCAGTGAGACAAAACCAAAACCCACCGCAAGCGCCGCAAACAACACTGCATGATCGCTGGGAAAGCTGCTCCAATCGACAAAATAAGTGCCTACATTCTTGGCCGTTGAAAAATCTAAACTGGATTCGAAACGCGGACGTACGCGAAACGGCAACAATAGTGCCAAGGCTCGGGCAACAACAATGGCAACAATACCGGCGATCAGTGTGCAGCTTAGATGTTCGCGAGTACGACGTACGACGGCGGCGTCGCCACCGCGAAACCAGTACCACCATAAGACGGAAATAAATACTGCACCTTTGAGCAACTCGCTGCTGGCTAGAAAGGCAACAGCGGAATCGATGATGTAGGAATGCCCCGCCCAGCTTTTCAATGCCTCCAGAACAAATGCATCAAAGCGATTGACCACGATGACCTCCGCTTTTTATTGATCTGATGGAGCAGGCTGAGTTGCCTATCAAAATCAGCACTCAACTTACACGTGAGGTAGACATGGGCGCGAACGAGTCGTTGGATGGTATATGCACTTATCGCGCAATAGCCTGGAGCTGACGCCGTTGGGCGACAGTGAGCGTGGACACATACGCCGAATCGCGGTCATAGAAACGCCATAGCTTGTATGCCCAGTCGCCCGCATAGTCGATGCCTATGCGCGTGGCGCGTTGTATTCGTATGGCACGTATATTTGTAGGTTCTTCAATCCACAACGTTTCGCCGAGTAGATCTGCGCCATTTAATTGACGATCAATGTGATAGGCGCGGCATAGCAAACCCGGTCCGTGCGTTTTGTCGTCCAACCCATGCAGTGGCTCGATGGCGCGAATCAACACCGCATGTGGAATACCAGCAGTGCGCGTCACGACATTCACGCAATGCCAAATACCATAGATGAGATACACGTAGGCGTGACCCGCCGCGCCAAACATCACCGCATTGCGTGGCGTAAGACCACGCGCTGAATGCGCTGCCAAATCTTCCGGCCCTTGATACGCCTCGGTTTCGACGATGCGACCCACCAACTGTTTACCTTGATAAACCCGCACCAGATGCATACCGATTAAGTCGCGAGCCACCTTTAAAGTGGAGCGCTCGTAAAACGTGCGTGGAAGCTTTGAATGCATATCTCTGCTATTGGCCATGAAAGAGAAATGAACAGCTCAGCACATTTTACGTTTGTAACGTTCGGCGCTGCTACAATGATCTATTACTAAGAAATCACGGGACGTTTATATGAATGGACGGCGCGAAATAAGTACCGTCATTGAAATTGCTGCGCCTGCTGTACAAGTATGGCAGGCGCTCACTGACTTCTCCCACTATCCAGAATGGAATCCATTCATTCAGCGTATTTACGGCACGCCAACTCTAGGCACGCGAATAAAATTTTGGTTTTCCATTCCACCCGTGCGTGCATTTGTCTGCGCCACCATACTCAATGTCAACCCGGAAGTTGAGTTGCGTTGGGCAGGCGGAATACGGGGCCTATTTCGCGCCGAACACTACATGCGCATTGAACGCATTGACGATACTCATGTGCGTTTCCATCATGGCGAAATATTCACTGGCATACTGGTTGGACTCGTGTGGCATCTTCTATTAGCACGTCGCGGTCCACCGGTTTATCAAAATACTAACTACGCTCTACAAAAGAGAGTGCAGCGCTGAAGCGCAAGGGATTGGTTATGACTCGATTAGCGAAACCCAGGCAGCAGCTTAAATCATCATACGAAGTCGTTGTTATCGGCTCCGGCTACGGTGGCGGGATTGCTGCTTCGCGCATGGCGCGTGCGGGACGAAAAGTATGTGTACTGGAACGCGGCAAAGAAATCAGACCTGGCGAGTATCCCAATACCGCTGTGCAGTTGCTTAAACAAGTGCAAACACATTTACCGGATATACGCTTGGGCTCACCCACAGCGATGTTCGATATTCGTTATAACCACGATATAAACGTTGTTGTCGGCTGTGGACTAGGCGGCACCTCGTTAATCAACGCGGGGGTTGCGCTGCGGCCCGATCCACGCGTATTCGAAGATGAGCATTGGCCGGCTGAAATTCGTACCGATGTAGAACTCGAACGTTACTTCGACATCGCCGAGTCCATGCTGAAGCCACAGACTTATCCGGATCACTATCCTCGCTTGCCACGCACAGACGCGGTACAACGTTGTGCCGAGTCGTTACAGAAACCATTTGCGCTTGCACCCATCTTCGTTAACTTCCAACAGTATGAAAATGGACGCAATCAGTTTGGCGTCGAGCAATCGCCTTGCGTTAATTGCGGCGACTGTATGTCGGGTTGTAACTATGGCGCCAAAAATACAGTGTTGATGAATTATTTGCCTGACGCTGCCAATAATGGGGCCGAGATATTTACTGAGATCTCGGTGCGCCAGATTGAACAACGCGGCGAACGTTGGGTAGTGAACTGCGTCGATAGCGAAAGCGGTAGTGAAGGCAACGGCTCATTTACTATTGAGGCCGATGTTGTCGTGCTCGCTGCCGGCACGCTAGGCAGCACAGAGATTTTATTGCGTTCAGCAGAAGCGGGCTTGCGCGTGTCGGAACGTCTCGGCAGTCGTTTCTCGGGTAACGGCGATATGGTTGGCATTGCCTATAACACCGATCACGAGATTCGTTTGGTCGGTATGGGCGAGCATGCCGTGGACCAAGAAAAGCCGGTCGGTCCCACCACCACGGAACTCATAGACCTCCGTGACGACAACGATGTAAAAGAAAGCATCACATTAATCGCAGCATCGATGCCGGGAGGTATCGCGTCATTTTTACCTCCATTACTCGCCGCAGCAGCAAAGCTAACCGGTACCGATACTGACCACAGTTGGAATCACAAGCTGCGTAAACTCGCGCGAATAGTTCAAAGCAAATTGTTCGGCGCGCGTACCGGCGCCACACTCAATACACTTGATTGTCTGACCATGGTGCATGACGATGCCGCCGGTCAAATGTATTTAGACAAAGATCGCTTACACATTCAGTGGGTTAATGCAGGCGAACAGAGCACGTTAAAAAACGGCAGTGCCACAATCGCACGCGTTGCTTCTATATTGGGAGGTACGTTTGTGCCTAATCCAGTTTGGAATGAATTCACTGATCACAGCTTAGTAACCGGTCACCCGCTGGGCGGCTGCCCGATGTCAGACAACAGCAAATACGGCGTCGTGAATCATAAAGGTCAACTCTATGACGGGCGCACGCCAACGTCAGTGCATCGCGGGCTTTATGTCATGGATGGCGCTGTTGTGCCGGTATCGCTTGGCGTCAATCCAGCGTTCACCATTGCGGCGTTAGCAGAACGTAGTTGTTACAAACTTGCCCAGGATTACGGTTGGATAATTAGCTACGCCTAAAGAAGTTTATAAATTCAATCTATGCGAGATGCACCAGTTGCTCGCGTAGCTGCCAACAACATTCATTGACGACCAACAACAACCGCCGAAATAGTTGGATTCGAGCCGACGGCATACGTGCCTACAAACGTTCTGGCTCCTGTAACTGTGTTGATTGAGTAGGCTGTCATTGTGTTGTCACCCGAGTCAACCAAGTACGCATATTTTCCTGACGGCTCGTAGAAAAAAGTTTCTGGCGTGTTGCCAGTCACTGGAAACGGTGACCCAGGCAAGGAAGTCAACTGCCCCGTCGATTGATTAATAGCGTAAATACCCGCCGAACTGGGGGTTGTCGGTCCAAGACGCGTAATACCAATGGCACTGTTATCTGGAAACAAGAAATAGCCGCCGCGTTCGGTTGTTGCAGTGAGCGCACCACCAGTGGTAACCGTCGATAAAGAAGGCCCGATTGCTGACAGCCCGCCAGTCGTTTGATTGATCGAAAAAGTATTAACCGTGTCTCCAGGTTGGTCAATGATGTAGAGAAATTTTCCGGAAGCATGCAGTGCAAGCTGAGTCGGCGTAATGCCGCCAATATCAAAAGGTGAGTTGGCAGCTATCGACAGTTGCCCAGTGATTGGATTTACATTGATACAGGCGACGCTCGAAAATTTAGAGTGGCTGTAATATAGGCGTGACGCATTGAAGTCGAAAAGTAAAGAAATTGAAGTTGGGAAGCTTGAGGTTATAGGCCCTCCGGTTAATGTAGTTCCCAGTGACGAGATGGCAATTTTTTCCCCTGTGGAAGCATCGATCAGATTATTGGACACGCTTACTGTAGCGAGACCCGGAATAGCGGAAGATTCGATGTCAAATACACCGCGAGCATCTGCGAAAAAAGGTCCGAACGGGACGTTGGTGGACGCTAAGGGGGAGGAAGGCGTGAGAATTCCGGTGTCCTGATCTGCCTTGAAAATATAGGCTTTAGATTCAGCGCTATTAAAGACGTAGAAAAAACTGCCCGAAGGATCAAGCCAAGCAGTGTTATTGCTTGACGTTGCGCCCGTGGCAAACGGCGATCCAGGCATGGCCGTGAGAGCACCCGTTACTGGATCGATACTGAAGGCAGAAATTCCAGAAGAGGTCGTAGAGCCAACAGTCATTGTCGGATGAATAATATATAGCGCTGCGCCGAAGGGCTGTATTGCCAGTAGTCCGCTGGTCGTCTTCATCGGAAAATCCAAATGAAAGGGTGACCCAGGAACGGGAGTGAGTGCACCGGTCGCAGCATCAACGATAAACCCTGATAATGTGTTGTCGCCTTTGTTCGGGACATAGAGAAATCGTGCGACTGCTGGCCGACAGCTTACCGTTACAGTAATGGGACCATTACCGACGCTACCGGCACCGTTAGCAACACCACAGAACTGGATTGAGCTAGAAGCTGGTGTATTGGCAATGGGCTGTCTTTTCACGGTAACGGCGTAATGAGCGCCGCTAGCAATACTGATCGGAAACGTTACGACCCCGTTTGCATTTACGGTAATGTCATCCCCGCCATTGTTTTGCAGTATCAACCTAGGGCCGACTAGTCCTGTAACAGTTGCGCCAACTGTAAACAAGTTTGTCACGCAGGTTACAGATACGGCGACAATATTCGCGTTGGTAATCGTACCGGCAGTGCTTCCCGCAAGTGAACAGGTCTGAGAAGGGTTAGTTGGCTGTGTCTTAATGGTGATGTTGTAGCTACTGCCTGAAGACAGCTCAGTGCTGAAAGTCACCAGCCCATTGGTGGTTACAGAGAGATCATCGCGAGCATTGTTTTGTAGCACCAAGCCCGAACCGGTCAATCCGCCAATGATGCTGCCAACGGTGTATGTGGCGCCGGCTGGAGACGACGCAGAATTTGCTGAAGAAGAACTTGGTGATGGAGCATTGCCTGAACCACCACATGCTCCAATAAATAATGTAGCGAATAGCAGCGTTATCCTAATTATTATTCCTGCTCCTATTACGCCCTGCATACATCCGTCCTACTCTGTGTAAACTCAGATAACTGTTTTTTATTCGACGCTCCTAAATTGTGTCCCCCTACCAAAAATTTATTTATGGACAGTTTAGAGAATAAATAAACACCTTACTAATGGCTTATTGTCAGGCAGCAATGACAGAATGCGTTGATATCGCCGTTGCAATCCCGCTTGATCGCCGTACAGGATGTCGTTGACACCAATCGACAATACAGACTCGACCAACCCGACAGCAAAGCCACTAAAACAAGATGCGGTCCAATGCGATTTTGCGAATGAACGCACGCGGATGACGCAGGTGTTCCAATATGGTGTCCATCACTGCACCGACTTCCGGCTGGTTATCCTCGGCATCGGCCAGCGCAAAGACCATGTTGCTCTTATTGTGTCGATACCACTGTTGCCAACTCTTAAAATCGCGGTGGGTCATGGTGCCCGTTAAGCGCTGTGCCCAAATCATTTCAAACAGTTTGGAGCGACAGGTAAATGTGTCGTGGCCATCGCGATCAAGATTGGCGCGCGCATGAGCGATCTCCTGCGCCAAGTGCTTTTCTTCGCCAATCGAACCCAAGTAAGCGAGCCAAGGCAGAGGCAAGCCACGTGCAATATCAAACTCCATGTAATGATAAAAGCGGGGATTGAAGTCATTCAGCATCATGCGGCCATTCGACACCAAATACTCAACTTGAAATACGCCGTAGTAGCCAGTCTGCTTACACAGTGCCAACAACTTCTCAACAGTTTCCTCCTTGAGTGGCGATCTTTCCAGACACAACGCAATACCTAAACTTCGTGGGTACTGCAGCAGCTTTACCGAAGCCAGCGCGACAATCTCAGTATGGTCACGATTGACAAAGCCAGCCACCAGATAGTTACCAGTATCCGCATAGTAGTCTTGTAGTAATGGCCATGATGCATACGGCATGTGCTTCAATACATTAGGCTCATGCGGGTTCCTTTTCATAAATTCTCGATAGGCATCGGCCAACTTGTCGGGATCAACGATTAATGCTCCCTTGGTCCTGGTGGCCGAAAAGACTTGCGTGCGTTGTTTCAACAACAACGGAAAATTAGCCTGCTGTGCCACCTGCAAAACATCAGCCTCGGCTTCGGCAAAATGGGTGTTAGGCACATCAATGCCAACTTGAAGGCACGCATCAAATAAACGTCGTTTATCCAAAACGTTTTTAATTGCATCAGCGCCGGGCGAATACATACAAAAATGACGCGCTAATGCCGCAGCATGTATCGAATGCAACCATGCCGTATCATCGCAAGTTGGATACAACACCGTGTTGGGATGCTGTTCCCCGTATCTCAACAGCCATTCAATCAGCGCATCAGGATTATTTTCAGAAGAGCACGAATAATGCTCGCTAACATACTTGGATAGAGATGTTGGTTTGCCTTTACCTGAACCAACGGTAAATACTTTGATCTCGCGTTTCCCCAAATCGCGCGCCGCCGCCAGTGTCCCAAAGTAATTAGGCTTAGTTAGCAAAGCAGGATAAGCGTGATGAGCCATCCTAACGACTCCTTAAATAAAAATAAGCAATAAACAGATCGGATGGGACCCAGCTGGTGATAATTAGTAATTTTTATGAGACGAGCTGCGCAGCAACTCCATTGCACGAATCCGACCGCCAGTTTAGTCATGACCATCCAAGTCCGCGCGGCATTAATTAATTATAATGTTTGTTGCAGCCAATCATTTTTTGGCTATCAGCACTGTTCATTTTCAGTGACATGCGCAGAACAACGTCACAACATAGCTGATATTACATTCCACACGCCCTACAACGCCGCTTCCCAAGAACAACTCAATCGCATGGCGGCGTTTATGATACCGACCATGCTATAGGTCTGTGGATAGTTGCCCCATTGTTCGCCGGTGACGGGATCGAGGTCTTCGGATAGCAGGCCTAACTTATTGCAACGTTGCAGCATGTTGTTGAACAACTGTCGTGCTTCTTCTTTACGGCCAATGGCGGCGAGTGCGTTGATGTACCAAAAGGTACAGATATTGAAGGCGTTCTCGGGCGCACCGAAATCATCGTGTGCGACATAGCGCATCAAATAGCGATCGCGACGCAATTGTCGGCCTAGATAATCCACTGTAGAAATGAACTTAGGATCGTCGGCGGTAACGAAATCGAGTTCACCTAGCAACAAGACACTGGCATCCACGGGTTGTGCGTTCCATGCTTCGGTGAATGTGCCGAGCGTAGCGTCCCATGCTGCAGCCATGATGCGTTCGCGCATTTGATCGGCGCGTGTTTGCCAATAGTCCACCCTTTCGTTAAGCGCCAAGTGTCTTGCCAGACGCGCCAAGCGATCTACGCCCGCCCAACACATCACGCTGGAAAACGTGTGCACGCGCGCCCGTCCGCGATACTCCCAAATACCCGCGTCGGGTTTGTCGTATAGCTCGAAACAACGCTCGCCCGCTTGTTCAAGCTCCTGGAATTGCGGGATGCCAGCCGGCGTGGATAAACGCTGGTCATAAAATGCTTGCATACTGGCGAGCACCACGGCGCCATACACATCGTGTTGTAGTTGAGTAAACGCTTGATTGCCGATGCGCACCGGGCCCATGCCGCGATAGCCGGGCAGCGTTTTCAGAATACGCTCAGTAAGATCGGTTTCACCGCTGATGCCATACACCGGCTGCAAGGCATTTCCATGTGACGCCACTACGACATTGCCAATGTAATTCAAATAACCTTCCATCGTGCGAGTAGCGCCAAGACGATTCAGCGCTTGAATGGTGAAATAACTATCGCGTAACCAGCAATAACGATAGTCCCAGTTACGTCCGCTATTGGCGGCCTCAGGAAGCGAGGTAGTCATCGCCGCAATCACCGCACCGCTGTCTTCGTAGCTGCATAACTTGAGCGTCACCGCGGCACGAATTACCGGCGCTTGCCATTCGAATGGCACCGCCAATTCACGCGTCCAGTCTTGCCAGTAACGACGTGTCTCTTCTAGAAAGCGACTCGATAGTGAAGTTAAACTTTCAGTGACTGGTTCGTCGGCGCCAAATACAAACGTGATTTTACTGCGCAATACATAGGGCCGTTCTTCCAACACCGAAGTCAACGACATGTCGGTACTGAAACGCCAACTCATCCCAGGGCTTGTAAAGCGAATATGATTACTACCAGGTAGACGCTCGGGAAAACTAGCGCCGTAATCGGCCGTAGGTCGCAAGCGCACACGAATGACGGCATGGCCCGCCAGCGCTTCCATGGTGCGCACCGTCATCACCGGACGATAATTGCGACCGAATTGCCGAAAGCGTGGACAGAAATCCACGATACGTATCGCGCTACCGTCGGCAGCGGTGAGTATGGTTTCCAAAATCGCGGTGTTGCGTAAATATTGCTGACTGGATTCGGTGTAGCCTTCCAATTCGACCGCGAAGAAACCGGTTTCATCTGTCGCTGAGTCATTGCGTAACAGGGAACAAAACACCGGATCACCATCCAAACGCGGTAAGCAACTCCATACGTAACGCCCGCGCTCATCAATGAGTGTGCTGACCTGACAATTGCCGATTAAGCCTAAATCAAGATTGGCAGGCATGACGAGCTCTCAGTAGTTGTTATGCACTTTGTTATGCGCGCCGAGCAGCATTCGGTGAATAACGTTGACGCAACCAATTAATGACCGCAGCCACGTTGTCTAATTTCAAGTGCGCCACAGTCTCACTCGCTGCACCTACGCGAACGGAATACCCACCTAAGGCATTCACGGCGATGAACCCGTCTTCATCCGTCACGTCATCGCCAATGAATACAGGGACACGCCCGGCAAACGGTGGTTCCACCATAAAAGCTTCAATAGCGGTACGTTTAGAACACCCTGCCGGCGTCAACTCCAAAACACATTTACCTACACGCAACTGAAAACCGGGTTGCAACGCAGGCAACAGTGCCTGCATCTCGGCATACACCGCCTCTTCTAACTGCGGTGCATTGCGATAATGCAAGGCGACACTGCGGCCTTTATCTTCCAGCAACAGACGTGGATGCTGCGCCACAAATCGCACCAATGCGTCGCGTGCTACATCCAGTTGTTCGGTCGCGACCGCTAAACGCCAAATGTGACCGGTGTGATTGCGACGTTCCAAGCCATGTTGTCCGGCTGCCATAAAGCGATGGGGGAAAAATAAACGATCGATGTCCGTCAGGCTGCGGCCGCTGATTAAAGCAACCGCACCGGATTCCTGGGTTGCGGCGTAACCGAGTAATTCGTTCAAAGACGCCGGCACGCGCACTGCGGCGGGCGTCGCAGCGATTTCCAGCAAGGTGCCATCGATATCGAGAAACAAGGCGATGGGTGTATCTGAAACGCTACCGTGCAACATTATTGTTGAACCTCTGTGTCAGATGGTGTGGGGCTGACCGCGGGATCAGCACGGAGCAATCGCAAGTGAGCGTAATGGTGGCGTAGGTTCATGCGGCGTGCACATCGGAAAATTCCTACGGCCGGTAGGATTTGCTAGAATTTACGCCCTTTCCGCATGGTGGCCCGACGGTGCAAATGGCACCAGAGCCCCCGTACCCGTTGCAGACTATCTTTAGGAGAATCGTGTCCCATGAAAACCCCAGTCAATGTCGCCATCACTGGCGCCGCCGGCAATATCGGTTATGCGTTGGCGTTTAGAGTCGCGTCCGGCGCCATGCTGGGGGCCGATCAGCCGATTAATTTGCACCTGTTAGAAATCACGCCATCGTTGGGCGGACTGCAAGGCGTGGTGATGGAACTGAATGATTGCGCGTTCCCGACGCTGAATAAAATCGTTGCAACCGATGATGCCAAAACCGCGTTCAAAGATTGCGATTACGCATTGTTGGTCGGCGCGCGCCCGCGCGGTCCCGGCATGGAGCGTAAAGATTTGTTGCTAGCCAATGCACAAATTTTCTCGGCGCAAGGCAAGGCGCTTGATGCAGTGGCCAACCGCGACGTGCGCGTATTGGTGGTCGGCAATCCAGCCAACACCAATGCGTTGATCGCCAAGAGCAATGCTCCTGGCCTCAACCCAAGCAATTTCACGGCGATGCTGCGCCTCGATCACAATCGCGCCATTTCGCAGTTGGCCGAGAAGACCGGCAAGCACACGACGCAGATTACTAAGGTAACGGTGTGGGGTAATCACTCCGCAACTCAATATCCGGATTTGCACACTGCAATGGTGGACGGCAAGCCGGCGTTGTCGCTGGTGGATCAAGCGTGGTATCAGGACACGTTCATTCCAGTCGTACAGCAACGCGGCGCCGCAATCATTAAAGCGCGCGGTCTATCGTCGGCGGCCTCTGCTGCATCTGCGGCCATCGATCACATGCGCAACTGGGTATTAGGTACGCAACCCGGCGATTGGGTCAGCATGGGCGTTCCTTCCGACGGTAGCTATGGCATTGCCGCAGGCGTTATCTATGGGTATCCGGTGACTTGCAAAGACGGCAAGTATCAAATCGTGCAAGGTCTGGCCATTAACGAATTCAGCCGTGCACGCATGGATGCCACGCTCAAAGAATTGCTGGAAGAAAAAGATGGCGTCAAAGAATTGATTTGAGTTGAGCGCTGATGCGCTAAAAAAAGGGCGACCGATGGTCGCCCTTTTTCTTTGAAGTCGTTACCGCGTCGCCGTGCTCTTACCGCGCAACTGCGCTAACCGCAATAATGTAAGGGTCTTAGCAAACTCCATGCTATGAGTGATGTGCTCGCGCATCAGGCGCTGCGCTGCCTTCACATTACGATCCAATAGCAGCTTAGTGATGCGATAGTGTTCATCATAAGTGCTGGAGATGCGATCGGCATTGGTGAAGTCGAGGCGCCGCACGATACGGATATGATGATTGATGTCCTGAATGTATTCATACAGCGCATGATTGCCGCCGCCTTTGGCCAGCGTTAGATGAAACGATTCCTCTCTGGCAAGCATGACATCAGGCTTTGCTGAACGGCCGCGCTGTACTTTCGGATCCCACGCTTCAGCTAGCGCCTTTAATTCCTTATCCGACATGTGCATGCCGGCAAGCTCAAGTGACAACAACTCAAGTTCGATACGCACCTGATAGCGTTGTGTTAGGTCGGCGATATCGATGTCGCGTACGAAGCATCCTTGCTTCGAACGGATCGTAATGTAGTGCTCTGCTTCAAGCCGCAACAATGCTTCGCGTATCGGCGTGCGGCTGACACCGAACCGATCCGCTAACTCGGTCTCGGTGAAGCGTGCGCCGGGCTGCAGCTCGAAGGACAAAATCAGATCCTTGACTGCAGTATAGATATCTTGAGCCGGACGCAGCTCGCGACTTTTGACAACGGATCGCACCAATGTTTGCGGCATCGTTACTTGGTGCTACCCACAACACCCTTCACTAGAAAATCCATCGATTCGATTTTGTCGCGCACCAGAGCCTGGCCTTTGGCAATGACTTCGCTACCATCCTGCCGCGCAATCGGTCCCTGCCAAACCGCAAATGAACCATCTTCGATAGATTTCTTAGCCTTTAGAATATTGGCCTGACTTGCTGCACTCACTGCAGTACCGAACGGCGCGAGTTGCACAGCACCGTCGCGTAAGTCGCCATACACTTGAGTGGACTTCCAGGTCTTAGCTTCTGCTTGTTGAATGAAGGCAGTCATGATCGGACCCCAATTCCAGTAACCGCCCGTCAACCAACCGTGCGGTGCAAAGTCTTTATCGTTAGCGTGATAGCCGACGACAAACGCACCTCGCTTCTCCGCCGTTTGAATCACCGTAATCGGCGAATCCACATGCATGCCGATCACATCGGCTCCGCCGTCAATGAGTGCATTGGTCGCTGACGCTTCTTTACCAGGATCTGACCATGAGCCGGTCCACACAACGGTCGTCGTCACTTTTGGATTAACAGCTTGTGCGCCGCGCGTGAATGCATTGATGTCGCGCAACACTTGTGGAATCGGATGCGCGCCGACGAAACCGAGTTTAGCGCTCTTGGTGACTGCGCCTGCGGCCATACCGGCCAAATACATTGCCTGGTCCATGTCGGCAAAGTAAGTGCCGAGATTGGGCGAGGTCTTATTACCACCACAATGCAAGAACACAACATCAGGATATTTCTCGGCAACTTTACGTTCAAAATCGAGATACCCATAGCTGGTTGCAAAGATCACTTTCGCGCCCGCATGAATCATACGTTCGATCACTTGCTGAACGTTCGCATTCTCGGGCACGTTTTCCGCAGCAACCGTCTTCACACCGGGAATCTGCTTCTCGACATACAAGCGCCCTTGATCCTGCGCATAGTTATAGCCACCGTCGGTCTTTGGGCCGACATATACATAGCCCACCATCGTTGCGGCAGACGCTGCACCGCTTAACGCGGCCAGCAACACGCCACATAAACTCTTCATCAAAGTGCGCGACTTCATAAACCACCCTCATTTTTTTAACGGATACAAACCAACACATTCACTGCATGCTTCTAAAAATATTCGTTAGCTCTTTAGGCATTCCGCCGCCTTTCTGCCGTGCGAAGCGGAAGCTCATCAACAACACAACCAGCGGAATCAAATAGGGCAGCGTCGATAATAAATAAGGAGAGATATCGACGCCGATGGCTTGCAAGCGCAGATACAACGCTTCGAAGCCGCCAAACAACATCGCAGCTGGTAATGCGAGCCAAGGATTCCAGCGCGCAACGATCACCAGACCGACTGCAATCAAGCCGCGTCCAGCAGTCATGTTTTCCACCCAGGTGCGGGTGTAATCAACAGATAACGCCGCGCCACCAAGGCCGGATAAAGCACCACCGATCACAATCCCCGCGAACTGCCAACGCGGCGGCTTAATGCCAACCGTGCGCGCCACGTCGCCCGATTCACCGACGGTGCGCCACACCAATCCGGTACGCGTGCGATATAGCCACAAGCTGATCAATGGAATCAGTACTAACGCCACCACAACGGTCGGTGTAAATGCACCGAGTAATAGATTTGCGATGGAATTGGAACTCGATGCAAATCCCGTAAAGCCAGTAATGTGTTGACCCACAAACGAAGTGCCGTAGTAGGCACTCAGCCCACTACCCAGCGTCAGCACGCATACGCCGCTGGCAATTTGATTGGCGCGAAGTGTCAAACACAATAACGCATGCACTAACGACAACAATGCACCGGCCAACATACCTGCTGCCAATCCTAACCATGGGTTATGCGTTATCAACGCAACCGCAAAGCCACTGGCCGCACCGACCAACATTTCACCTTCGACACCGAGGTTAATGACACCCACTCGTTGCGTGAGAATTTCGCCCAACAACACCAACAACACCGGCGTCGAACTACGCAAGCCATTGAGCGTGAGCTCTAACAAGAATTGCAACACGCCGTACATTACGCGCTTCTCCGTCGTAACCATCCGTTAAGCGCAAGCACGCTGCCGAACAACAAGCCTTGCAGCACCACCGTGCTGGCAAATGGCAGCCCCGCAAACAATTGCAGCGAGTCCGCTGAGGCCATCAATCCACCCATTAACAATGACAATGGAATGATCCGTAGAAAATTCTGCCCGCCCAGCCATGCAACAAGGAAACCGCTAAGCCCGTAACCCACCGATATATCCGGCTGCAAACGTCCTTGCACATCGGCTGTTTGCACGATGCCGGCAAACGCTGCCAGCATTCCGGAGAGCGCCATGACAGCCACCGCATTCTTGGTGTAACTCAGTCCCGCCATGAGTGCTGCGCGTCGATTGCTGCGCAAAATGGTAAGACTTAAACCCCAACGACTTTTCGTAATCACTGCATGCATCACCACTGCAGCGATACACGCTAACAAGAACTCCAAGTGGATCGTGACATCTGCAACCACAAAAGCTGGAAAGTGCGTGGTATCTGGAAACGCAATGGTCGCCGGCCATCCTAAATTTTCCGGATCTTTCCACGGACCATACACCGCGTATTCGACGAGATGCATGGCAATATAGTTGAGTAAGATGGTCACAATGGTTTCGTTCACATCTAACTTGGCGCGCAGCAAACCGGGTATCGCACCCCACAGCGCGCCACCTAACAAACACATCAGCAACATGGCTGGCATCACTTGCCATGCCGAAGCATTCACTAGATGCAATACCGCCGCAGTGCCCAACATCGCGCCAAAATACAACTGACCTTCCGCGCCGACCGTGACCAAGCCCATGCGCGCGGGTAACGCGACCGATAACGCGCACAATAAAATCGGCGTCGCTTTAAGCAACGAAATACTGATCGCAAAACCGTCGCCAAATGCGCCACGTATCATCGCAACGAACACCGACCACGGTGGCGAACCATTGAGCGCGAAGAATGCGAGTGCGACGGCCACGAACAATGCGCTCGAGGCACACAACGCACCTGCACGACGAACAACTTGCGAAGCCATCATGCGGCCGCTCCTCCAACCATCCAACGACCCAGGTCGTAACGGTCTGCTTCGGCATTGTTGACGATGGCGACAATGCGACCGTGAAACATCACTGCGATGCGATGCGCATAACGCATCAAATCTTCTAAATCTTCAGAAACCCACACCACACACGCACCGTGTTCTGCCTGAGCAAACAGCGATGCATACACCGCCTCAGCGGCGTGTAAATCGAGCCCCATTGTCGGATAACATGCCACCACCAACTGACGTTGACGCGACAACTCACGCGCAATCACCAACTTTTGCAAATTGCCGCCGGAGAGTTTGGCGCTGGGCAAATCAACGAGCGGTGGCCGCACATTGAATTGCTCGATCAAGGTCTTGGCTGCGGCTTGCTCTTTGCGCCAATCAGGAAAGAAATCAACTTGCGGGTAATGCCGCAGGAGCAGATTGACGCAGTTGTTCAGATCGCCCGCTACTGCGTTTTGCACTGGATTTTCCGGTATATAGGCGATGCGTGCGTCGGCCGGATTGGACCCGTCTGCGCTATGCACCAGCTCGCCGTTGAGAATCACTTCACCGGCTTCAAGCGATGCAAATCCCGCAATCGCATCCGCTAATAAGTTCTGACCGTTACCGGCCACACCGGCAATGCCTAAAATTTCGCCGCCCACAAGTTCTAAGTCGATGTTCTCGACACGCGTCATCAAATGCGACGCCGTTAATCCTTTGATGAACAGTCGCGGCACCGCATCCTTTGGTGCTTTGACTTCGATGGCTGCGTTGTTTGACTGAGCACCCATCATCAGTTGCACCAAGCGTTGTTCGGTAATGGCTTCCCGCTCTAACTCTTCGACGAGTTCGCCGGCACGCATCACAGCAACACGATCTGCACAAGCCATCACGTCTTCAAGCTTATGCGTAATAAACACCACGCTGCGGCCATCCGCGGCAAGCTTACGTACCAACGCCCATAACCGCTCTGCCTCCAATGGCGTCAACACGGACGTAGGCTCATCCAAAATCACCAAGCGAGCGTCGAGATTAAGTACCTTGACGAGTTCCACTTGCTGTTGTTCGCCCACCGCTAGCTCAGCCACCAACATATCCGGGTCGATGTCGGGGGCAAACTCCTTCAATCGTTGCAGTACTTGATTGGCACGTGCGCTGGTACGGCTTTGCCACCAGGGAGCTGCAGGATAGGCAAGCAACAAGTTTTCACGGACGCTGAGCGCGGGAATCAGACTGAACTGTTGAAACACCATGCCAATGCTGTGAGCCATGGCCACGCGCGGCGAAGTCATTTGCACCGGCACATTGTCGACTAAAATCTCGCCGGCATCGATGCCATAGAAGCCGTACAAACATTTCATCAAGGTGCTTTTGCCCGCACCGTTTTCGCCGAGCAAAGCCAGCACTTGTCCATCCGGGATACGCAAATTCACTTTGCGATTTGCCCGCACGGAGCCGAAGCTTTTTTCTATTTCCCTGAGCTCTACCGCCATGGAACTGCCGCCGCATCTCAATACAACGTTGTACACATCAGGATATGCAGGCGACATGCCAGCGCTGTCGCGTGCCAACTTAGTCATATAAACAGCGGGAGTTTTAGTGTTTTTTGACTCCCTCGGGACGCTGAAAGTCGCTGCGAGGTACCATCCAATCGAATATGATGATTAGATTGAGTGCAAGCTGGCGCAACATCGCACCAGCGAAGAACAATACGCGCCGCGTGAAGCGGCGCCGGTGGCTATGCTGGTTAAATGACGATTGTAAATATCCGGGTTAACGATTGTTTGCGTGGCGATGTTGTTGAAGGGTGCACCTAGACCGTCCAACCCAATTAAACAGCGTGTAGGTTTACCCAGTATTATTGGCAGTCGTGCCCTAACTCTTCTACTGGATGCACAGCTAGATGAGCTACTCGCGCTTGAAGTGGAACTTGAAGAAGAGCTGGTGCTTCTACGACATCAATAAACTGTGACCGCCGTTCTATTAAACCCAAAGGCGTGCCGGCGGATATAGCGCAATGAAGCTGAATGCGGTCTGATAGCCCAAGATGAGTTAGTAGGTAGAATCTAAGTACGGTTGACGGCGCCCATCATTGAAATTACGGTGCGCTCCAGTTCGCTCGTCTTTATAGAGTACGCAAAAAATCTATGTATCACTCAACGTTCCCCGCATGCAGGGAACTTACCCAGTAATTCACCAAGTAAGAAAACAAAAATATTAGTTATGCGTGATAATTCGTTAGATTTGCTCAAAGGCCTTGCGTGCCTAATGATGGCGATTGCTCATGCACCCATTATTTTCAAAGACTCTTCCGTTGTAGCGCAACTGTATTTCATCGGGCATTTGGCACCGGTGATATTTTTCGCCGTTTCCGGCGCGACTGTTTTATTTCAATTACAAGGCAGATCGCTAAAGACCATTCTAGCGACGTATGTCATTTTGTTTTTTGCCGGCTACTCTTTTAACGGCATTATCAATCCCGATATTTACCACAATTTGCGGATTGAAATTATTCAAATAATCGCAATAGGTTGCGTTTTAATAGCGATTATCGAATCACGTCTGGCCCCTGCGAATTGGTTGTATCTTGTTTTGGGAGCAGGCATTTTCGGATTAAAAATTCTGCTGGATTTATGGGCACCTGAATTTGATGGCGCCAAACACATCATGCCCCGCGTCGATTACACGCATTGGACGCCAACCGTTGATTATGTGCATTGGTTCGATACCAATACCAAAGGGCCAGCCGAGATACTGACCGGCTTCCCGTTACTACCTTGGTTATTCCTATTTCCCCTAGGAGTGGCAGCGTATCGCCAATCCAATCGCATGAATGCCATGCTGGCCGTCAGCATAGGTAGTGCCAGCCTATTGATGTATTGCTACGGCGTGGACCTCAATTGGCATGAAAAATGGGACATGTCCACGGGTTACTTTCTAATCTCATGCACCTGTCTTTTCTTTACGTTCTTTGTATTTCGTGTGCTATCGCCGTGGATTACGAATCCTAACAATCCCATTGTGTTTCTAGGTCGCAATTCGTTGCTGTTCTTATATGTCCAATTTTCGATGCTATTTTTCGCTGGCTTACTGAGCTTCAAAAACCAATACCTGTGGTGGCTTAACTCAATCCTGCTCACCTATCTCGTGATGTGGTTTTGGACGTATAAAATACGTGACGCCAAATTTTTGCAGACCAGGCGCGGATGGTACGGGCTGATCGCAGTGATTCTGCTCCTGCCTTTACTGGGATTGGTGAATCAATTATTTTTATTTACCGTCTTTTCCAGTGAGTTGTTTTGCGGCATTTTGTTTGCACGGAATTACAAAGCCATCCCCCGGCTGTTTGCTTGATGAACGATCGCTTGCTGTTGGTTGAGAGTTGATAAACAAGGGCGGCCAATGGCCGCCTTTTTTTGCGGTGAGTCATCGCCTTGCCATTCACCGCTGCCGGTAAATTCGACCTCGCTACGGACATACGTCACATGCGAATACATACCAGCGTTTATGCGGCTTGCCGCCGCTGCACGCGGGTATTAGGGTGTGGCCATATTCTTGATGAAGCTGCATACGAATAAAGCGAGGACAGCATGATCTCGAGCGCCATCTGGCTGCTGATATTTTTAGGCGGCGCGTTGTGGTTGGCTTATCAACGCGCGTCGTTGAAAGTCACTACCATCGTTTATGCCATTGCCTTGGCGGCCTATACCTGGCTGGGCGATGCCGGCCTCGCTTGGCTGACACCGTTATGGGTGTTACTCGCGATATTGGTGCTGCTCAACATTGATGATCTGCGGATGCGGTTTATTAGCCGTCCGTTTTTATTGACCTATCGCCGCATGCTGCCGGCAATGTCCACCACCGAGGCCGAGGCATTGGCAGCGGGTTCGGTATGGTGGGATGGCGAGTTATTCAGCGGTGCGCCGCAGTGGGATAAGTTGATGTCGGTGCCGCCGCCGCAGCTGACGCCGGAAGAACAAGCATTTCTCGATGGTCCGTGCGAAGAGCTATGCCGCATGATCGACGAGTGGGACATCATACATCGACGCGCCGATATGCCACCGCAGATGTGGGACTTCGTGAAGCGCAAGGGCTTCTTCGCGATGATCATTGCCAAACGCTATGGCGGCCTGGGCTTCTCCTCCTATGCGCATTCCTGTGTACTGCAAAAGCTGGCCAGCCGTTCGGCGACCGTCAGTTCGACCGTGTCGGTGCCTAATTCATTGGGACCGGGTGAATTGCTGTCGCACTACGGCACCGAAGAACAAAAAAATTATTATTTACCGCGTCTGGCGCGGGGCGAAGAGATTCCGTGTTTCGCTTTAACCGGTCCACGCGCGGGTTCTGACGCCGCATCCATTCCTGACACCGGCGTGGTCTGCAAGGGTATGTATGAAGGCCGCGAAGTTGTCGGCATCAAACTCAACTTCTCAAAACGCTATATCACGCTCGCGCCGATTGCGACCATCGTTGGCTTAGCGTTTAAGTTATACGATCCGGAAAAATTATTAGGCGGCGACGTAACCGACTATGGCATCACCTGCGCGTTGATTCCACGCAATACGCCGGGCATCCGCATTGGACGTCGACACTTTCCACTCAACACACCGTTTCAAAATGGCCCAGTGCAAGGCAAGGATGTATTCGTACCGCTCGATTGCATCATTGGCGGTGCGAAGATGGCGGGTCAAGGCTGGCGTATGTTGGTGGAACAACTGTCCGTCGGACGTTGCATCTCGCTGCCCTCGAATGCCACCGGTGCAGCAAAGGCTGCGACCTATGCCTCCGGCGCTTATAGTCGCATCCGACGCCAATTCAATGTATCGATTGGTCAGTTTGAAGGCATTCAAGAAGTGTTGGCGCGCATGGCCGGCCTGACTTACATCATGGATGCTGCACGCAGCGTGACCGTGAATGCCGTTGATGCCGGCGAACGTCCTGCAGTGCCCTCCACCATTCTTAAATATCACGTCACCGAGTTCAGCCGTAGAGTGGCGAACGATGCAATGGATGTGCAAGGCGGAAAAGGCATTTGCTTGGGACCAAAAAATTATTTGGGGCGCAGTTATCAAAGCGTACCGATTGCGATTACCGTCGAAGGCGCCAACATACTCACGCGTACCTTGATGATTTTTGGCCAAGGCGCCATTCGCTGCCATCCATTTGTGCTTAAAGAAATGAATGCCGCGCGCGAGAAAGATAAAGAAAAAGCCGTGCGTGATTTCGATGCAGCACTGTTCGCACACATAGGCTTCACCATTAGCAATGCGGTGCGTTCGTTGATTATGGCGCTGACCCTCGCACGCTTCTCGAATACGCCGGACATTGTGGCGACGCGTCGTTATTTCCAACACATCAATCGCTTCAGTGCATCCTTCGCCTTTGCCGCCGACGTCGCCATGCTCAGCCTGGGCGGCTATCTCAAAAAGAAAGAGACTTTGTCAGGTCGGTTGGGCGATGCACTGTCATGTATGTATCTCGCCTCTACAGTGCTCAAACACTACGAAAACCAGGGCCGGCCGGATGTCGATTTGCCGCTGGTGGAATGGGCTTGCCGTCATCTGCTCTATACCGGGCAAGAGCAATTGCATGGCTTTCTGCGCAACTTTCCGAATCGCTTCATCGCGGGATTCATGCGCTTCTTCATCTTCCCGCGCGGCCGCAGCTACTCGGCGCCCTCCGATGAATTGGGCGCTACGGTCGCTGCCAGCATGATGAGTGTCACCGATACTCGCGCCCGCCTCAGCGATGGCATTTATAAAACCAATGAACCTAATAATCCGTTGGGCTTGTTGCAAGCAGCCCTGGCCTTATCCGATGCGGCTGAACCTCTTGAGCGTCGTATTCGCGTTGAAGGCGTAAAAACCGGTCGAATTAGCGCATTGGATTTACCGGGACAACTCGAACAAGCCCTGGCCATCGGTTTGATCAGCCCTGCGGAAGCACGGCTGTTGCGCGACTACGATCAAAAGGTAATGGAATTGATCAATGTCGATGACTTTGATCCGCGTGAGCTTGGTACGCATCCAGATACGTCCGCTGCTAACTTTCCCATTGATGACTTAATCCGCGAGTAGTTAATTAAACGAAAGCGGACGGTGGATCTAGTTATGCAAAGTTCTAAATTAACATTGCATTGACAAATATTCTTTAAGCTCTCGCACACCAAAGCAGCCCTTCCACACATACTCAGTGAAATGCTATTTCACTGCACCTAAGTGGTTCGCACCGGGTGAAATTTGTGCAAGCAGACAGGGCGTCCATACGAATTAATCAGTTCCTTACTTAGACCAAGTATAACTTGGTCTTGCGCGATGATTGCACCAGCAAGCCTACGACAAGAGCGGTCATTGACATCAGTGCATGTTGGAATTGGGCAATGCTATGCTTGCGTCGAGATAGTAATGGATACAACGGGGATTCGTGGTGAGAACTGTTCGCGTGCCGGATCAGATGAAAGAATTGTTCGCGAAGGCCGAGGAGGTCGTGTCGCGATTTTTCCAAGAAAGAATCGATAATCCGACGCACGGCACCATAGAAATTCATGGCGAACGGTATGTATTGGTACGCGGCGCGGCACTCTCGGTAGAGTTCTTCGATCTGGTGCGCTCGCTGTATGGTGAGGACAAACGCAGCGAAGCGGATGATTTCGCCCGCGCCATTTTGTTCGATCTGGCGCATGCAGTCGGTAAAACCGACGCGCGCAATTTCCATACACGTATGCAGCTAACCGATCCGGTAGCGAAGCTCTCCGCCGGACCGGTGCATTTCGCATATACGGGATGGGCTTCCGTTGAAATATTTTCCGAGTCGCGCGCCACACCAGACGATGAATACTGCCTAATCTACGACCATCCTTATTCATTCGAGTCCGACGCGTGGTTGCGCGCTGGACGCAACGCAGAATTTTCCGTGTGCATCATGAACGCGGGCTATTCCTCCGGATGGTGCGAAGAAAGCTTTGGCCAGAAATTAGTGGCTGCAGAAATATTGTGCCGGTGCAAAGGCGATGCGACCTGTCGTTTTGTAATGGCGCCACCGCAGCAAATTAAAGCGCGCATCGATGCGTATGTAGAGCAACATCCAGAACTTGCAGCACGCGCGATTGGTTTCCAGATTCCGGATTTCTTCGCACGCAAACGCGAGCAGGAAGCGCTTGAACAGCGTCAGCGTCAACTCGAAGAGGAATTACGGCAAACACAAAAATTGGAAGCCTTAGGCCGATTGGCGGGTGGCATCGCACATGACTTCAATAATTTGATTAGCGTGGTGCTCGGTCAAGCAACACTCTCGCGTCGAGGATTAAGCGACACTGATCCCATGGTGCAAGATTTATCGCGGATCATTCGCGCTGCCGAACGCGCGCGCGTATTGACTCAACAGTTATCGGCATTTGGCCGTTTGCAAGTGACGCGCAATGAAATTCTAGATCTCAATGTGGTGATCACCGAAGCTGCGCATTTAATCGAACGCGTGATCGGCGGTGAAGTGGTGCTGCAATTACGCCTGGCACCGGATGCCGGTAGCGTGTTGGCGGATCGTACGCAACTCGAACAGGTTTTGATGAATCTAGCAGTGAATGCACGCGACGCAATGCTTGAGGGCGGTGATCTGACGATCAGTACCGTGCACAACGGTACGACGGTGGATTTGTCAGTCAGCGATACCGGCATCGGGATGAGCGAAGAAACACGATCACGTGCCTTTGAGCCGTTTTATACCACCAAAGGTGAAGGCAGTACGGGACTTGGATTATCAACAGCCTACGGCATCGTAACGAACGCGAAAGGCACGATCACGATTGATAGCTTACCGAATCACGGTACGACGATTCGCCTATCGTTGCCGCGCGTTGCATCTCACCCGACTAATAATCAACGCAAGGATGCGATTATCGGCGGCGGTACGGAAACGATATTGGTGGCAGAAGATCAACCGGAACTGCGCGAATTGCTGGAGATGTCCTTATCTGCTTACGGCTATAAGCCGATTATCACCGAAGACATCGACGAAGCCTTACGAATTCTTGCAGACCGCACACAGCATATCGATTTGCTGTTGACCGATGTAACCATGCCGCGCATGAGCGGCGTTGATCTTGCGAAACATGCAGTCGCGTTGCGGTCAGACCTCAAGGTGCTTTTCATGTCTGGCCACACACCCGATCCCGAACATCGCGCGCTGTTTACCAACAACGGTTCGGTGTATTTGCAAAAACCGTTTACGCCACAGGAGTTGGCGACACGAATTGCTTTAGTTCTGAAAATACAACCATAACTAAGCGAATACTGAATTCAGTTTTTTTATTCGCGCAAGCCGGTGCCACGATTCAACAAGCACAAACACGTGATAAACAACGCGCTCGCGGCGCTCGCCATAATGGTCATCGCAACCACGACATTGATATCCGACACACCTAGCATGCCAAAACGAAATGCCCCCACCATGTACAGAATGGGATTGGCGTGCGAGATACTTTGGGCAATCGGCGGCAATGCCGTCACGCTATAGAACACGCCGCCCAAATACGTCAGCGGAGTCAGTATAAAAGTTGGAATGAAGGAAATCTGATCGAAGTTCTTTGCGAATATCGCATTCAGCATGCCAGCCAACGAGAACACTATCGAAGTCAGCAATACCGCACAGATGACGATCAACGGATGGGAAACGTGCAGTCGTGTAAAGGCCACTGCAATGATGGATACCACGCCGCCGACCATTAATCCGCGCAAGATACCGCCCGCCATATAACCGCAGACGATTAGATAATTTGGTAATGGCGATACCAACAATTCTTCGATGTGCTTGCCGAACTTCGCCCCAAAAAAATGACGACACCACATTGCCGTAACTATTGGTGATCACCGTCATCATGATCAAGCCGGGTGCGATGTATTGCATATAGGTGTAGCCGCTGACCGCACCGATGCGACTGCCGATAACACCGCCGAAAATAACGAAGTACAAAGTCGCGGTAATCGCCGCCGGTACGATGGTTTGCCCCCAAATACGTAGGATGCGGTTAACTTCCCGACGCACGATGGTATGAAAGCCCACCCGATTTTCGTTGAAGCGTGAAGTCATTATTTAGCTGCCTGTGTGACGTTCATTGTCGTATTGGTCGCGTTACCACGTTCGACCATGCTCAAGAATAGTTCTTCCAGCCGATTGGTTTTGTTGCGCATCGACGTTACTTCGATGCCTAAAGCGCTTAGGGCAGCAAATACGTCGTTGATATTTTGTTCTCGAGTGGTGTGCACTTCCAATGTATGGTCGTCACTTAAGCTGACGCGATAGTCAGTCAAGTTGGGCGCGGCTTGCAGCGGATGACGTAAATTCAACAAGAACGTTTCGGTATTCAACTTGCGCAGCAACGTGCTCATGCGTTCGTGCTCGATGATCTTGCCTTGATTGATGATGGCGACATTGCGACACAGATTTTCCGCTTCTTCTAAGTAATGCGTAGTGAGAATGATGGTCGTGCCGGCGGCGTTCACTTCGCGAATGAACTCCCACATCGAACGACGTACTTCAATATCCACACCGGCAGTAGGTTCATCGAGAATCAATAAACGTGGTTCGTGAATCAAAGCACGCACGATCATCAAGCGGCGTTTCATACCACCCGACAATCCACGCGCCACCGCATTGCGCTTCTCCCACAACTGCAACTTGTGCAGATATTTCTCCAACCGGCCGAGCGCTACGTGGCGTGGAATGCCGTAAAAGCCAGCTTGATTGAGCAAAATGGTGCTCACCGTTTCAAACATGTTGAAGTTCACTTCCTGCGGCACCAGACCAATGCAAGCTTTGGCCGCAGCAAGTTCGGTATCGATATCATGACCAAACACCGCCACTTTCCCAGCAGTTTTATTGACCAATGAAGTAACGATACCGATCGCCGTCGTTTTGCCGGCGCCGTTCGGCCCGAGCAAAGCAAAGAAGTCGCCCTCTTCTACTTCGAGGTCGATACCTTTGAGCGCCTGGACGCCGTTCTTATAGGTCTTGGTTAAACCATGTAGCGATAAAGCTTTCATGAATGATTCCGTAGCAGTGGATGCGTAATGTCAGTGTGGCGTCCAACAAGAAAGTTATCTTATTCCGTTCGCCCGGAGCATGTCGAAGGGTTCTTCATTTCAAGAAGGAATGGTTCAACAGGCTCAGCACGACCAGACTGAACGTAGTGATCGCAATTATAAACCAGTGCAGCAGTTATGCGCCGTCAATAAAGCCTTGCTGTCGCCATGCCTCATAAACCACCACTGCAACTGCATTAGATAAATTTAAGCTGCGATTACCGGGCAACATGGGAATGCGTATACGTTGTGCAGCGGGGCATTGCTCAAGTACCGTCGCCGGCAGGCCACGTGTTTCCGGGCCGAACACCAGCACATCGCCCGCTTGGTATTGAACCGTGTCATAGCGCGTGCTGCCGCGTGTGGAAATCGCAAACCATCGCGCCGGGTTGAGATGTTCAAAACACGCCTGCAGAGACGGCCATATTTGCATATGCGTCAGCCGGTGATAATCGAGGCCTGCGCGCCGCAAGGTTTTTTCGCTGATCTCAAAGCCCAGCGGCTCGATCAAATGCAACCGTGCTCCGGCATTGGCACTGAGGCGAATAATATTGCCGGTATTAGGCGGAATCTCCGGCTCGAACAATACAATGTGAAACACGGACCTACTCGGAGCAGTGACGACAAAGACGTAGTGTACTGAACTTCGGCATCATGAAGTCATAACGGGTCTATGGAACCTCTGAAGAACCGTTGCGAGCGATGATAGGTTGCCCACATTCAAACTTGGGACGGAGCAGGAACCGGAACCCTGGTTTATATACAGGGCGGCAATATGAGGATTCCGAGCGCCGTACAGACACAAGCTGTCGAGCGCAGTAGGTTATGCGAAGGTTCCCGCGGTGACGGACGGCACCGACACCCGCTACACTCAGCGTATGACTTCGGCGGAGATGTTCTCATGCAACAAGACCAAGATATTGCCAGCAGTGCCTCCGGAAATGCCATCCGGCTATGTGGCAAGGCTTGGACAGCCTATCTCGCTGTATATATGCAAACGATCATCCTGGTCGGGTTGTTTGTGGCAGCGCTTTATTGGCAACCACATCAGTGGTTGGCTGCGACGATTGTATTTGTACCGCTGCAGGGATGGCTGTTATATCGCTGGCTGTTGATCCGTAGCGTGCGTTTGTACTATGACGACATCGGCGTATGGGTGTATTCGGGTGTATTGCCGTGGAAGCGCGGCTTGACCGGCGTAAAGTGGCGCGATCTGGATGAAGCTATATTCGTGAATAGCTTTTGGAGTTGGTTATCGCACTCCTACTGTGTGCAAGTTCGGCATCGTTTCACCAAGACCAATGAAATTGCTGAAGTCGATATGGCGAATGGCAAGCAGGCGGTAATAACGATCAACCAGCAGCATCAACAGCGGATTCGCCAAGGCTTACCACTGTAACCGTCTTAACACTCTAGTTGTCATCCGCTTTCACGTCACTCACCGGCAAGCGAATCGTAACTATCAGTCCAGGATGTGCATTATTTGCGCTTACTCGACCGCCATGAAAATCAACGATGGCATGGACTAATGCGAGGCCAATTCCCGAGCCGCCCGTGGTGCGTGCGCTATCTGTACGATAAAAACGCTCGAATAAGTGCGGCAACGCCGCTGCCTCTACACCCGGACCGTAGTCGCGCACGGTGATCTCCATCTGCTCATCGACTTTCTGCAAACTAATTTCAATACGTTCGCGACCATAATGAATGGCGTTGTCCAATAAATTCTGCAAACCTTGGAACAG
>Ga0206934_1021_pt1 | contig 46871 bp, 37 predicted proteins | sample Alteio_BWOrgHeat_16_FD_152932 | JGI IMG/M metagenome (GOLD analysis project Ga0206934, IMG submission 152932) | Enriched cells from forest soil in Barre Woods Harvard Forest LTER site, Petersham, Massachusetts, United States -... | ecosystem: Environmental > Terrestrial > Soil > Temperate forest >...
CGTCATTTCTTTATTTTTGCGACAATTTCCCCACCAGGATTATTGGGATTTACGGGATTTTAAAAGCTAAACACAAAAAGATGGTTGATTTATTTGAAAAACTGCGCATGGAAGAAGGCCCGCTGGCCAAGTATTCTCACTTACCTGACGATTATTTTTTCTTCCCCAAACTGGAAGGCGAAATAGGGCCGCGCATGAAATTCAATGGCAAAGAAGTACTTAACTGGAGTTTGAACAATTATTTGGGTTTGGCCAACCATCCTGAAGTACGCAAAGCCGATGCTGATTCTGCAGCACAATACGGATTGGCTTCGCCTATGGGCGCGCGTATGATGAGCGGAAATTCGGTTAATCATATTGAGCTGGAAAAGCAACTGGCTGAATTTGAGCAGAAAGAAGATGTGATGTTGCTTAATTATGGCTACCAGGGCGTACTTTCTATAATCGATGCATTGGTAGATCGTAAAGACGTGATCGTATACGATTCCGAATGTCATGCTTGTATCATCGATGGCGTGCGGCTTCACATGGGCAAACGTTTTGTGTATCCGCACAACAATATGGAGAGCCTTGAGAAACAATTGCAGCGCGCCACCAAGTTGGCTAACGAAACCGGCGGTGGCATTTTGGTGATTACCGAAGGCGTGTTTGGCATGAGCGGCAACATGGGCGACCTCAAAGGAATAGTTGAGCTGAAGAAGAAATATAATTTCCGCCTGTTTGTAGATGATGCACATGGTTTTGGAACTATGGGTGCTACAGGTGCAGGTGTGGGTGAGGAACAAGGCGTGCAAGACCAGATTGATCTGTACTTCTCTACGTTCGCTAAATCGATGGCCAGCATTGGCGCTTTCGTGGCCGGCGACAAAAAAATATTAAAGTACTTGCGTTACACTGTGCGCTCTCAGATTTATGCAAAGTCACTGCCGATGCCATTGGTAATCGGAGCGATGAAGCGCCTTGAACTTGTTAAGAAACACCCCGAATTCAGAGAGAACCTGAAGAAAGTAATGTCTGGCATTAAGAAGGGATTGAAAGAAAGAGGTTTTGCAATCAATGATACGAATACACCTCCTACACCTGTGCTCTTTAAAGGTGGTGTGGGCGAAGCTGCCAACATGAGCATGGACTTGCGCGAGAATTACGGCATTTTCTGCTCGGTAATTATCTACCCGGTGGTGCCAAAAGACGTGATTATGTTCCGGATTATCCCGACAGCCTCACACACCATGGATGACGTGAATGAGACGCTGACCGCGTTTTCAGCCTTAAAAACCAAACTTGACAGTGGCTTTTACCGCAAAGAAGAGCTGGTTTCGGTCACCAAATTTTAAAAGAATGGCTTTTTAGCTTGTTTTTAAAGGTTTTTTTTTAATTTGGCATATAGAAAGAATCACACTTGTAAACTAAACAGTATAAAAATGAAAAAATTCGAAGAACTGAAGGCCCTCATTGCTTCTATTGAAGGCGATGCCGACAAGTTTTATAACAAGGCAAACAGCGCTGCCGGTACCCGCGTAAGAAAGGGTATGCAAGACCTCAAGAATATTGCTCAAGCCATTCGTGCAGAAGTTCAAGAGTTGAAGAATAAAGAAAGCAAATAGCCATAGGCAATTAGAACTTAAAAAGGGTAGCGAGAGTTACCCTTTTTGCTTTGTAATAGGGAAGCAACATTCGTCACGAAAACATAACACCGGTCGTGTAATTGACCCGACTGGAAATTCTATTTTTGATATACTTAAATAAACAATCTGAATTATGAATCGATTACTTAAAACTCTCCTTGTCGTTGGCTGTGGCTTTATTGGCGCAAATCTGTATGCGCAAAAACTGGTATTGAAATGGAAAACCGATACGCTGCTGCGTGTGCCCGAGTCGGTATTGTTTGATGGCGAACGAAAAATACTTTACGTAGCCAATATTGATGGCAAGCCCGATGGGAAAGACGGAGTGGGGTTTATTTCAAAAGTAACTCTCGATGGAAAGATCGAAAATCTGAAATGGGTGACCGGCCTGGATGCACCCAAGGGAATGGGACTTTATAAAGGCAAACTTTACGTAGCCGATATTTCGAGGGTAGTTGTTATTGACATTGCCTCGGGGAAAATCGTTAGCAAGATTGAAATTGATGGAGCAAAGTTTTTGAACGACATCACCGTTGATAAGAAAGGATCTGTATTCATTTCTGATACCGGAACAGGCAAAATCCATACGCTGCAAGGCGACAAAGCCGTGGTCTATTTCGAAAGCAAAGAATTTAAAGGAATCAACGGGCTCTTGGCGGACGGAAATGATCTTTATGTGCTGGATTTTGGCAACGGCAACAACTACAAGCTAAGCGCTGACAAGAAACTTCAGAAATTCGGAGTCTCATCAGAAGGCGCTGATGGCGTTGTTCCTTTTGGAAAAGGTTATCTGGTCTCCAACTGGCATGGCGAAGTTTACTTCATGAGTGCTACCGGCGAGGCTAAGAAACTCCTTGACACCAAAGATCAAAAGATCAGCGCTGCAGATATTGAATACGATGCCAAAAGCAAATTGCTGTTTGTGCCTACGTTCTTTAGCAACTCAGTGATAGCGTATGAAGTGAAGGAATAGAGTTTGTTGATAGCAATAAACCAAGAAAGAGGCTGCCAGATGACAGCCTCTTTTTTGTTATACCCGATTATTGAATTAAACTATTGCTTAGGTTCATACACGTAAGTATAGGTTGCACTAAGAGAAGGTTTGTTTGAATATGTCTCAGTTCTGGTACCTAACCGGCCCATTCCATCCAAGGTATAGGTGACATTGTAATTGACGCTCGGGACTATAGAATTTTGGTAGCTCGTTAGCAAGGGATTAACTTGATCATCATAGCCAGGATTAGGAGTTGGGTCTTGCACGGAAGTATCATAAGTGTATGTGATATCTGATGAAGTACTATGTCGAACGACCTGCTGGATCCCATTTACATTGCTGTATGTAAATGTGCTTAGCGTACTGTTACCACCCACCATACTATGATCATCACTTGCCATTTGTCCGTTTTGATATGTGTATGTTTCTGTTGATATTATCACATATGAACCACCATTTGTGCTCTTAGAAAAGCTGATTTGTTGAAGAACTCCATTAAGGTAAGTGTAATCATTTTCATAGACATGGCTCACATCACTGGTAGGAGTAGTGATGTAATTCATTAATTCTCCGGTGGCTGAATAATTATAGACGATAGTTTCGCTTAGAAAAAGTGCATTGGCGTTGTTATCGAACCCATAATCCTTTTGCGAAGCTAATCGGTTATTGGGATCGTAATAATATTCTGTCCGGCTCCCGTCACTGGCATCAATTTCTTTCACGCGGTAAGCAGCATAAACGCCGGTAATTACTGTAAAGTCGGTTGCAGATGCTGCTGTAATGCCGTTAGTAGTTACGGTTATCTTTCCATCAGTTGCTCCCGTGGGTACGTTAACCACAAGTGTGGTAGCTGTAGCGCTGGTCACGGTGGCTGCGGTGCCGTTGAACTTTACCACGTTGTTTGCTGCAGTAGCGTCAAAATTAGTCCCCGTGATTGTAACGGTACCTCCAGCATTATTACTGGCTGGGTTGAAGCTAGTAATAGTCGGCGCCTGGTAAATGTTAAAATCTGTTGCTGACGTTGCCGTAAGACTATTTACAGTCACTGTTATCTTTCCACTAGTTGCTGCGGCAGGTACGGTAACGACTAGCGCAGTCGCGGAAGCACTGCTCACAGTAGCTACAGTGCCGTTGAATTTCACTGTATTGTTTGTCGCTGTGGTATTGAAATTAGTACCTGTGATTGTAACTGAGCCTCCGGCCACAGCTCCCGCTGGAGTGAAACTGGCAATAGTTGGTGTATTATAGACTGTAAAATCAGATGCGGAGGTAGCAATGAGGCCATTCACAGTCACCGTTATCTTTCCGCTCGTTGCTGCGGCAGGTACAGAGACGACCAGAGCCGTCGCGGAAGCACTTGTTACACTCGCAACAATGCCGTTGAACTTCACTACGTTGTTCGCAGCCGTCGCATCGAAGTTCGTACCCGTGATGGTAATGTTGCTACTGGCAACAGCGCCATCCGGAGTGAAGCTTATAATGGTTGGCGCCTGGAATACAATGAAATCAGTAGCAGAGGTAGCGGTAAGACCGTTGTCGCTCACGCTTATCTTTCCGGTGGTAGCGCCCGTAGGTACCGTTACTGTGAGCGCTGTTGTAGTAGCGCTGCTGATCACGGCTGTTGTTCCGTTGAAATGAACCACATTGTTGGTCGCAGTCGCGGAGAAGTTATTACCGTTGATAGTAATGCTGGTGCCCACCGCACCTTGCGCAGGTGTAAAGCCTGTGATGTTGACAGCTGGCTGCTCGTGGTTCTTTTTGCATGCAGCGAAAGAGAACAACACGAGGAGGATGTAGAGATGTGATCTTTTCATTGATTGGTTATTTGCAGTTTACTTGACAATAATTGAAGAAGAGCATTGGTTAATGCCAACTTGAACATCAATTTTAGCAAGATCGCGTCTGCGCAACGGCAAATTCTTAGCAAACGGCAGGTACAGTTAGTATATGACAGATTCTATTGAGAAATCTGTTGGATGTGAAAGTGAATAGTTGAGCCTAATTATCTCTTCGCCAGCTCACAGTGAATGGATCATCTCCAAATAGGAATGAGGTACTTGAGGTCTCAGACTCATGAACTATTTTGTCTGTGAGTAGGCCTTCTCAATCTTTTTCTTCAGCGCAGCCGAAGACTCAACCAAGGGTAAGCGTAAGTGAGGTTTGCAGATATTCATCAGGCTCAAAAGGTATTTCACGCCCGTCGGGTTGCCTTCTTCGTACATCGGCCCGTTGATATCCAAAAGTTTAAAACATTCTGAGGTAGCTTTAGAGAAATTTCCTGCCAGGGCACTTTCGGTCATTCTTTTAAATACCTCGGGATAGGCATTCGCCAAAACAGAGATTACCCCCACGCCGCCAACCGAGCAAAGGGGCACCGTGAGCATATCATCGCCGGAGATCAGCAAAAAGCCTTTTGGTTTTTCTTTCGCAATCTTCATGCACTGTTCAATGTTGCCCGAAGCTTCTTTCATGCCAACGATATTTTTATGCTGGGCCAGTCGCAAGGTAGTCGCAGCTGTCATGTTTGATGCGGTGCGGCCGGGAATATTGTACAGGATCACTGGAACAGGAGAAGTGTCTGCTATCTTTTTAAAATGCTGATAAATTCCTTCCTGTGAAGGCTTGTTGTAGTAGGGGCTCATCGATAAGAGTGCGCTCACGCCACGGAAATTAGTCGCCCGAATTTCGTCGAGCACGGCCGCAGTGTTGTTGCCTCCAATACCATAAACAATGGGAAGTTTTTTTGGATTATTCTTCAAAACAAATTGCAGTACTTCCTTTTTCTCTTCCTTGGCAAGTGTAGCTGCTTCGCCCGTAGAACCCATTACGACATAGTAATCCACGCCCTTGGCTGTGTGATTCAATAACTTTTTTAATGAAGCAAAATCAATAGCGCCATCGGAGTGGAATGGGGTGACCAGCGCCACACCCGTGCCTGCAAGCTTTTTCATCTTAATTGTTTGGTGTATTTGTACATGGTTTCGATCAAGCCCTTGTTCGTGCCATTCTGCTCGATCATCATTTCAAAATAGGGGTTCTCGTTTTCAGTAAACCGGCCAACACGGCAGCGTGCTTTGCTAGCCGCCAAAAGATAAAGCGCCATAGGGTTGGGCTCACGGTCGATATAGAACAGATAATCAAAAGGTGTTTCCGAAAACTTCAGTGCAGGAGCAGAATTTATTCGTCCCCAAAAGTTTAAATCTTTGACGGTGAAGAAATCGAACATGAACTCGTAGTTCTCCTTTTTCAACGGCAAATACTCAAGTACCTGAACCTTCTTGCCGTCTTGTTCCAGCTGGTGGATGAATTCCTTTACATCGAGATGTTTCTGTTTATCCTCAACACTAAACATGATGCCAATACTAAGCGCTTGCTTGTAGGGAAGGCTCGCGCGGAGGCTCTGGTTTTTTCTCAGGGCCTTGCGCGTGCGCATCTGTAAAAAATTCATTTTAAACATTGATGTAAAATTCAAAATTACATAATCACAATTAACCAATAACTATTAAGTCTCTTTAAGCATTCTTTCAAACTCAGACTCACTGAGGATTTTCACTTTCATTTTCTCAGCTTTTTCGCGCTTTGAAGGGCCCATGTTTTCTCCAGCCAGCAGATAGTCCAACTTCCCGGAAACGGAAGAAAGAACCTTGCCGCCATGTGCGAGGATCACGTCTTTCAGTTGATCGCGCTCATAGTTTTCAAATGTGCCGGAGATCACGAAAGACTTCCCGCCGAGGGCATCGCTTACTTTTTCCGGTTCTTTAAATGAGCTTTCGAACTGTAGTCCCGCCTTCTTTAGCCGTGCAATCTCCCGTTGGTTTTCCTTATCGCGAAAGAAATCAAACACACTTTGGGCAATCTTTTCCCCAACTTCGGGTGCTTCCAGCAATTGCTCATAAGTAGCCTGAGACAGATTCTCCATGTTTTTGAAATAAACAGCCAGTTTTTCGGCCACCGTCTTACCTACGAACCGGATGCCAATCGCAAATAGTGTTGCTTCAAAAGGCGTGGATTTTGAGGCTTCAATTCCCTTTAAAAGATTTTGAGTAGAAAGATCTTTGAACCCTTCTAGTTTGATGATGTCTTCTTTTTTCAGATCATAAAGGTCTGCCGGAGTTTTTACATGGCCCAACTCATAAAGTTGCCCGATTGTTTTTTCGCCTAGCGAATCGATGTCCATGGCTTTACGCTGAATGAAATGCTCAATGCGACCCTTGATCTGTGGAGGACAACCTTTTTCGTTGGGGCAATAATGATTTGCTTCGCCTTCTTTACGGATTAAAGCGGTTCCGCATTCGGGGCACTTGGAGATATAGATTACCGGCTCTGATTTCTTGCTTCGCTTGCCGGTATCAACGGCCGTTACCTTTGGAATGATCTCTCCGCCTTTTTCTACAAATACGTAATCTCCGATGCGTAAATCAAGACGCGCAATTTCGTTGGCGTTGTGCAGGGAGGCGCGCTTTACTGTTGTGCCCGCCAAAAGAACCGGCTCCAACTCGGCAACCGGTGTTACAGCTCCGGTTCTTCCTACCTGATAGGTAATTCCATTCAGCCTAGTGCTGATGCTTTCACTTTTGTATTTATAAGCGATCGCCCACCGTGGGCTTTTTGCTGTGAAGCCCAATCGCTCTTGCTGGTCGAGATTATTCACTTTGATAACCACGCCATCAGTTTCCAACGGCAGGTCGCTTCTTTTTTTATCCCAGCCTTCTATGTACTTCAATACTTCGCCGATGTTCTTACATTTCTTATAGGTAGGCGAAACCTGAAATCCCCACGATTCGAGCCTTTTGATTGACTCTTCATGAGTCTGCACATTATTTTCTTCACCCAACAAATAGTAAAGGAAGCAATCCAGTTTTCGTTTGGCTACTTCCGTGCTGTCTTGCATTTTCAACGTGCCGCTGGCTGTGTTGCGAGCGTTGGCATAGGTCTCCTCGCCAATGTCTTCGCGTTCCTTGTTTAGTTGTTTGAATACTTTTTTGGGAAGGAAGACTTCGCCGCGTACTTCAAATTTGGCTGGGATATTTTTGGCTTTAATTTTTAGCGGAAGCGAGCGAATGGTTTTCGCATTTGCGATTACATCATCTCCACGTACACCATCACCGCGTGTAATTCCTTTGATCAACAATCCGTTTTCATAAATAAGACTTATCGATACGCCATCGAACTTCAGTTCGCAGAAATATTCATAAGCCTCACCATCAAGCCCTTTGGCTACACGCGCATCAAAATCGTTGAGCTCTTCCGCTGAATAGGTGTTTCCCAGCGAGAGCATCGGGTATTGATGTACCACCGATGGAAACTCTTTAGTGATGGTACCACCAACGCGTTGGGTTGGTGAGTCGGGTTGCCTGAGTTCTGGAAACTCTTTTTCGAGCTGATTTAATTTTTCAAGCAGTTGGTCAAAGTCGTAATCTGAAATCTCTGACTTATTTTTTTGATAATAGAGATTGTTGTGGTGGTTAACCTCGTCAATGAGTTTTTGAATTTCTTTTTTTGCTTCGTTGGCAGTCATATTTTCGGGCAGAACGGCTTCGAAAATATGAATAATTTGTTAAAATTATTTACCTGATAGATTGTAATGTGGCTTCAATAATATAGCGCACATCCTTGTTGGTAGTTTTATTCAACAGGCTTTGCAAAGCGCTTTCGGCAGGTTTGGCATCTTTCCCGATTTTCCCAAGCATCAATACAATTTGATAACGAAGGCCGTCATCTTGCTCGGTTGTGGCTTGCATCTTTTTAATCAGGGGCTGCACTGCAGGTTTTCCTATTTCGATGAGGGCGGCCTTGGCCCCGTCAGATTCATTGTAGTTGTAACTCGTCACCATTTGCATCATCGTCTCAATAGCTTTTGGATTCGCTGTTTTCAAGTGACCCAGCGCACTGGCAGCCAACGACTGAGCTTCGGTCAATTTTTCTTTGTCGTCGAGACTTTTCTTGTCAAGCAATGAAATGAGCGCAGGCTCGAGTGATTTTGAAATGCTTTTCATTTGTACAATGAGTTTCATAATCCGGAGTTGCTCATCCACATTTTGCCCATTAAGAATGGTGATGGCCTCTTGTGGAGTTGGGATTACTCCCGGAATTTCAATTCCGTTTTGGGTGCAAAAATTTATCCGGTCTTCTTTTTGACTATTGTAAGGAGAAAGTAAGGCGTATTCGGTAAACCGGTTTTTGAGTTGACTAACTAAAACTGTTAAGTCCTGGGCAGGATATTCTTTGCGGATTCGTTCATTTGTCGATTCGTTCGTTGTCAGTTGATATGAAAAGGCAAACTCATAAAGTTGCTCATGAGATTTTTCGAAAGAATAACTTTTAAAAAACGAGATGATCCACTGAAGAATCTTACTTTTTTCGACCGGCCTTGTTTCTTCTTTATATAAGTTATTGAGTTTCGAAGAAATCTTAGGATCGGACTTTGAATCTACTGTGAGTGGTGACGAAAAGTTTTCGTAGGCATATATTTTCAGGTCCTGATTTTTGTCAAGGCCTTCCACCAGTTCAAAATAAGCATCGTTGTAGGCCATTGGTCTTGGCAGACCTAACTTTTGATTTTTCGCCAAGTCCATCACCGACTTCATTCTATCTTGAAGGACTGCAGGATCATCATTGATACGGCCAATCAAATAACTGACATAACTGGACAATGTATAATTGCCAACTTTTCTCAATGCAGTAAACCCCGAATTCCATTCTTGAGCATCAATGATTTTATCGTCGGCCCAATAGCGAACAATCTCATAAGCTCGATCGTCATTGGTGGGGATGGCGATAGTATCCAGTGTGCTTGCCAAGAAGCGTTTGTATTCAATTGGATAAAGGTGATAACGAGATAAGGCAGAGATCACATAATAATGCAGTTGCCCGCATTGATTATCGAACGGAGTTTTCATTGCTTCTTGCACAGCAGTTTTTATTTTTTCATCGGTAGACAAGTCCTCCAGCTTTGGTCTAAAAGCCTCTACCTTTTCGCGGCAGATTTCTTCTTTCGTCTTTTGGTTGGAAGCTGCAGTTGCAGGTGAGTTGTAATTATTAATGATAGTCGTGGGGGCGCCCGGCTGAGTTTCGGGTTGTGTTGCAATACCAGAGCCTGTGGCGTTGAAAAGTGTTTGGATATTCTTGGAGAGTTTAACACGACCGGTGTAGCCAGTCATGATTTCTCCCGATGTGACATCAATCAGGCGACCGCTTACTTCCACATACGATTTGAGTTTTGTGTAGGTACCCGAAAAGATTGCATCAATGGAAAGCAGATTGCCTATTTTAAGTGCCTCGCTCGGCTTCATCATGCCCGAAAGCATCAATTCATTTTCCTTGAATATGGCATCGAGACGCTTTCGTTCAAACACTTTGAACAAATGTGGTTTCTCAGAAAGTTTGCCGTTGATTGATTCGGTGAGGTATTCGCCAAATGCTTTGGAAGTTTCAGGCGTTGCTGCCGAGGGTACAAAAGGCATCACAGCAATACGCAATCCTTTGTCTGATTTATTTACGCCTTCAATTTGCGCAACAATTTCAGTTACAATCTGAGAATGCTCTTTAGGTTTTTGCGCGGAAAGACTAAGAGTGCTTAAAACTAATAATGAGGTGTATAGGTTTTTCATTTGTTGATTCAATATAGGTCGGTAATCTATTACTCTTCGCCACCGCTGTCAATCTTGCAAACGTTGTCAAAGCCAATGTGCAGAAGTGCGTCACCTGCATTTACCACCGGATTGTTATTCAACCCGACAACATAGCCGGTTGAGGGTGATTTGATTTGCTCTTTGTATTCCCCAAACGGATCGGTGAGTGTTCCTACAAGCTGATTTTTTTTGATTAGCTCGCCACATTGAATCAAAGGCTGAAATAATCCTGCCGTGCGTGCCCGCGCCCATGATGAGCTCCAGATGATCTTATTTTCTTCTTTTGGTTTTGGCGCTTCGTCAATCATATTCAAGTGCTTCATCAGACGAAGTGTGCCGTTGATACCTTCCTCTATGGCGTGCTGATCAAAGCGGATGGATTCGCCGCCTTCATACACGATAATGTGTTTGTTTTTTCTTGATGCGGTAAGCCTTAGCGAATGTGGACGAAAAGGTGAATCAATGGTGAATGGCGCGTGAAATGCCTGAGCCAATTCCACATTGATTTGTTCTTTCATCACACAGCGTACTTGTGGGTAATTAGTACGCATAGCTCCGCCCGTGTGAAAATCGACTCCATAATCTATGAATGGTAAAACATCGTGCGTCATGTGATAGGCTACACGCGATGCCAGCGACCCGGTTTTGGCCCCTGGAAATGAGCGGTTGATATCTTTGCCATCAGGAACTTCGCGTGAGTAATTCAAGAAGCCATAAACGTTGATCACTGGCATACACAACACGGTTCCGCGTTTCACACGATTATAGCCCAGATCAATAATCCGTCGTACGATTTCCATTCCGTTAATTTCATCGCCGTGCATTCCAGCAGTAAGTGCAAGCACGGGGCCGCTTTCTAACCCCCGATAAACATATATAGGTGTATCAATTTGCGTACGCGAAGGCAACCGCGCAATGTTGATGTTGATTTCTTTAAATTCTCCAGGACGGATTTCGTGTTCGGCAATGGTCATTAGGCATTGATTTTGTCTTTCTGAATTTTCTTTGTGCCGGCATGTTTTTCTATATACTGAAAAATCTTTCCTGCGATATCCACTTTGGTGGCGCCTTCAATACCTTCAAGACCAGGCGAAGAATTGACTTCAATAATTAGCGGCCCACGTTTGGACGGAAGCATGTCCACGCCCGCTATTCCAAGCCCCATTTTTTTTGCGGCTGCAATGGCGGAATGTTTTTCATGCCTGTCAAGCTTGACTACTGTTGCGTGCCCTCCGCGGTGCAGGTTACTTCTAAACTCACCATCGCGTGCTTGCCTGCGCATGGCGCCTATCACTTCTCCATTGACTACAAATGCCCGAATGTCAGCGCCCTTTGCCTCTTTGATAAATTCCTGAACAATAATCCGTGCCTTCACACCGTGAAAGGCTTCAATTACCGACTGCGCCGCTTTTTTGTTTTCGGCCAATACAACACCAAGGCCCTGTGTTCCTTCAAGAAGCTTGATGACAACCGGCGCTCCACCAACAGCTTCAATTACTCCCTCGGTGTCTTTGGAATAATCCATGAAAATGGTTTTTGGTAAGCCAAGGCCGGCACGTGACAAGATTTGCATGCTGCGCAGTTTGTCACGCGAGCGAATAAGCGCTTGTGACTCGATAGCTGTAAACACTTTCATCATTTCAAATTGACGAACTACCGCAGCTCCATAAAAAGTTACCGATGCCCCGATGCGTGGGATGACAGCATCGAAGTAATCAAGCTTGCGGCCGTTGTACCATACCATCGGGTTTTTCTTTTCAATCAGCAACATGCATTTCATGTGGTCGATGATCTCCACTTTATGACCGCGTTTTTCTCCGGCTTCTTTGAGTCTGCGCGTGGAGTAGAGTTTCGGATCGCGGGAGAGGATGGCGATGTTCATAATTTTTAAGTTAATGTTACTAATTAATAATGGTTACCGTTACAGAGAGTGATTTGATAACGACTTAACGATTAACTTTCGCCAGGTAAGATAAATCTTTTTTAATTACATCGATAAGGAACCGATTGCGCAGGATTTTTCTGCCCAGCAACACAGGAAATTTTAGATTTCCACGATTACTAAGCGAAAATTCAGCACGAATCAGATGACCTAAGATTCTTATTTTGGTTTTGATAACATAGCGAAGTTCAGCTTCACCAAAGGAGTTTTTTATTTCCCGTTGTGCAAATCTTTTAAATGAATATTTCCGTCCCGTGAACTCGGGGTGCTCCTCATCCAGGAGTACAAATTCTAACTTCCCATTTACTACCTCAGTACTCGAGCAATGGAGACTGCAGGTATAAGCTCCGGTATCAATTTTTGCATGAATGTTCTCCAGCCTCAAGCCAGGCAAGTCAACGCGATCTGAACGGCCGAGAATTTCCATGGATTGACTAATTGATAATCAAAGAAAACAAATTTGAGGGGAATTTAGGAGTAACCTTATTGATTACCTTAATCGTTGGTAATCTGCGTAATAATGATGTGAAAATCGAAGCTGGACAAAGATTCCGCCTCATTTATCGTACACTCATTTTATTTATAAAAAAGACTTTGTGAGCAAATGCTTCATCATTTTCAGGCTTTTTGAGAGTTTGTATGCCGTAGGCAAAAAAATGGTGATTGTACCAATACTCAAGCTTGCTGGTTTGTGTCCCATGTTTTGCCGGCTCTTGTCTGTCGAAGGTTTTTACCGAGTTCTGAACAGTTCCTTCAATGACCTGATCGTCTTTTATAATCTTGGAGCGGATGAAATTTTCAAAGAGATAAAGCAAAACAATCCTGTCTTGAGAGGGGACGATTTTCACAAACTGCTCCAACTGAAAACTTTTGACGCCATGAATTTCAAAGCTATTGTCCCATACAAGCTCTCCTTTTGGGTCAAATCCAATCACAACTGCATGGGTGTATTGAAATCCATCGAAGACAAGGCTCTGCTGTGAATTATTGAAGTTGCGGCCTGACGGCGCAAAGCTCCAGGGTGAATAGGAAGAAATACCTGCATAATTAGGTCGATTAGTGTATCGCGGATAAAAGGCCTCGCCCAGCATGATGAATTGATTTCCATACGGAATGAGCTCATGTACGAGAAACCGGTAATTGAATTTTACTTTCTTACCTTTTATTTTTCTTCGTTCAATTCTTTCTTTGATCCTTTTCTCGCGCTTTGCTTTCATGTAATGAAAGAAATTTTGAAGGTCGCCAAAGTTGTAGTAATGGATCTTGTATTCTCCGTAGGGATTAATGTCGGCTACAAAAATACCGCGTGAATATTGAGAACTTTTGCCATAGACACCGGCAATTACCTGGTTGTCATTATCTGTTTTCACGGCCCGCCCGAAAATCAAATTTTTGGTTTCTTCAGGTTCTAATACTACTGTTTTTATCAAATCACCCGAATTGTCGAAATGCCGAATCCACAAACATTTCCTCCGACTGGAATTTTTGGCGCTAATAATAACATCCACATTCCCGTCAGGGTAAGTTTTGATTTGCGTCAATTCACCAGGCTCATTTAGGAACCCAGGCAGTATACGCGATCGCTGCTCTTTTAAAGAAAAATGAAGAACGATAGGTCTGAAATTAAAATATCCTCCAATCATCAGTGCATGCTCGCTCACTATAAATTCAGTTGCTTCGAATGGAATGAGGTTTTTTATCTGGTAGGATGAGTAGCTTCCGTCTGTTGCCTGCACTACATAAACCTGATAGCCTCCAAACTGAGCTCCTTTATAAAAAAAATAAATTTTATTGTATGCAGTTTTGGTTGACACCAGCGAGAGTTCCTTTGGAATAGTAATAAAACCTTTCCATACCTGGTGCAACGCAGTATCCAGCCGTATAACCTCAAGTTGGCCTTCCTTCGGTCCAAGATAGCTTCTGTGAAGTAAAATGCCAGAGGTATCTAAAGACGCTATTGAGAAGGCTTCAATATCGTTTTGGATAGGCACTTGAATTCGTCCGGTTTGCTCAACCTGGGCCTTTGCAAAGCGACAAGCAAATAGGATCAGAAGGAAATAGCTAGCCTGCTTTAACCTTGTTAACGTAAAAAACATTGTGCGAATTTTTCTCTTTATCCCGTATCGTATGATAGCCGTATACATAGAAATACGACCCATACCACATACGAATGCTACTATCTTCATGCGATTCAGACCGGATTGTTTCATCGGCTTTTTTTAGTTCTGGCTTTGCCTTTTCTTGCTTTACCACAGTCCCGTCAGGGTCGCTCACTTGCATTACAATCTCTTTTTCTTCTTTACAGGTCATTGTAACCTGACCGTTAGAAATAATAAAATCTGATACTTGCTGTTTTGCAACGCTTTTTATTTCTGAGAACTTCAGCGACTGATCTGAAATCAATTTTCCATGAGTATCAAAAAAGGTGAGAGACGAATGGAGTACACGGATATCGATGGTGGGAGGAGAATTGCTATAAGGAACTGTGTTATAAGTCGAATACGGTGAATTGTAATAGCGATATGGCATAGAGTTAAAGCCATAAGGTGAATAACCACCGTAAGGGCTGTAGGGGTATTGGCTATAATTGTATGGCGAATTGTATCTGTTGTTATAGTAGCTTGTTGGTGGGTCATATACTTCACTGAGAAAATAAAAACCGTCTTTGTGTTCTTCAATTTTTATAGAAGAAAGATAGGTTCGAAACTCCGGTTGCTTACCCACACTTCTTCGCCATTCTGCCTTAGCTTTTATTTTGGCAGCCTTTCTTGGTTTCAGATAATCAAGGAAATGATTAAGCTCGGCATAGTCATAATAATTTATTTTTTGGTCTGTGAATGGATCTACGACGACGGAAAAAATTCCCGAGGATTGTTTATTGGTACCGAATGTCCATGTACCAATGATTACAAGTTCGTCTTGCACGAGGGTACTGGTCATTGCTTCAAGAATAGATTTTCCTCCCTCTACGGCAATCACATCGTCTACGAGCATTACGCCATTGGCGTCATACGTGCGCACAGTCAGTTTCTTTCCATTCTTGGATTTCCGTTCTACCAACAGAGCGTTGAATGTGTCATTGCTGTTCGTACGCACATCCATCAATTCAATATTGGGCTGAAAAATTCCGGGAATCACTTTGGCGCTTTCCTTGTCGAGGTCATACATCAATAGTGCTGGCTCTTTGGCAATATATCCGCCGAAGATTGCTTTGTTCTTCATTACTGAAAAATGAGAAAAGCTGATATTGACCTCGGGTTTAAACTTATGTTGCTTCACGGCCTTGTCAATGAAACCGATTTCGGTCAGATTGAACTGCCCACCAGAGGCGTCAGGTTCCTGGAAAATGAGATATATATTTCCGTCTCTGTATTCGTGACCAAGGATATTCATCCGATATTCAATTTCAATTTTGCTGCTCCAGATTTCCTGCAATGCGGTATCGAGCAGAATCATCTCCCAGTGTTTTTTCCCATCGTCAATTTTTTCAGTGTCACGCACTAGCGCCAATCCATGTTCGCCTAGGGAAATAATTATGAATTCATGGTCACTTTCCTTATGTGCCCGCTCATAGCAAGCAGGCTGAATTATTTGTGACCAGAGACTGAATGACTGGAGAATTAAGACTAAAAGGATTCCTGTGTGGTTGAATTTAAGATTGCAAACTAAGAATTGCGAACTTAAAATTTTCATACTTCGCTCATCGCCGTCACGATGTCAAACTCTTCTTTTTTGACAGGTTGCACCGAAAGTCGTGCGCTGCGCACGAGCGCCATGGCAGTCAAGCGCTTGTCGGATTTGATTGCTGAAAGAGTCACCGGATTTTTTAGTTTCTTTTTATGACTTATTTCTACTGCTGCCCAATCTTTGTCTTTTGGGTCAGCAAAAAACTCTTTGGTGATTTCGGCAATACCCACGACCGCCTTGTCATCACCACTGTGGTAAACAAAAGCAAGGTCGCCTTTTTTCATCGCCTTGAGGTTATTACGTGCCTGAAAGTTTCGTACCCCATCCCACGTGGTTTTTTTATCGCGTACCAGATCGTCCCAAGAGTAAGTACCAGGTTCGGTTTTCATTAGCCAGTAGTTCATAAACAGAGGTTTTAAGATTGAATGAAACTTGCTAAAAGGTAATACAAAAAAGTAAATTGTAATTTTACGGACTCATAAAATTTAATGAAAATTCTCATCATCAGATTCTCTTCCATCGGTGATATCGTACTTACCACCCCTGTGATACGCTGTCTCAAAACCCAGGCAGATAATGCCGAAATCCATTATGTGACCAAAGCCCAATACCAGACAATTCTTGAAAGCAACCCTTATGTTGACAAACTTTTTCTTTTGAAGGGAAACCTGAACGAGGTGATTGATGAATTAAAGAACGAGCAATATGACTTAGTTATTGATCTTCATAATAATCTTCGAACACGAATCTTGAAATGGAAATTGGGTAAGCCATCCTTCAGTTTCAACAAACTAAACATTGAAAAGTGGCTGATGGTGAATTTTAAAATCAATAAGTTGCCGGAGGTTCATATTGTAGATCGCTACATGGAAACCGTTAAATCATTGAATGTCAAATTAGATGCACTTGGGCTCGATTATTTCATTCCTGAAAAGGATGAAGTGCCATGGGATTGGTTTCCGGAAAGTCATCGCAGTGGATTTGTTGCCTACGCGATCGGGGCACAGCATGAAACGAAAAAGCTGCCGGTACACAGAATGATCGAATTGTGTAAAAAGATCAACCGGCCAGTGATTTTATTGGGTGGCAAAGAAGATGCTGACAATGGTGAGCAGGTGAGAACATTTATTGAAAATGAAAATCACAATACAGAGAGAAAGGCCGTCATTTATAATGCGTGCGGAAAGTTTAACCTCAATCAGTCGGCCAGTATATTAAAGAAGGCAGATTACGTGTTTTCGCACGACACTGGATTGTTGCACATTGCGGCTGCACTTAAAAAGGAAGTTTTTGGTATTTGGGGAAATACGATCCCCGCTTTCGGTATGTATCCGTTTCGCACAGCCTCTCACTCTCTCGAAAATGATAAGCTCAACTGTCGTCCTTGCTCGAAAATTGGGTTTAACAAATGCCCCAAAGGACATTTCAAATGTATGAATGAAATCGAATTTGATTTTATCCTGAAATGATCAATAGGCTCTCACCAATTTCCCATCCATATAGTTCATGTACGATTGGTTTGCCACTTTCATGCCACCAGGAGTTGGGAAGTTGCCAGTAAAATACCAATCACCGGTATGATGAGGAATAGCCTTGTGTAGGTTTTCAATAGTTTGAAAGACTACTTCAAGGTCGGCTTTCATGCCTTCGGGCCTGACGATATCTGCAATTTTATAAGAGATTTCTTCGGGTGTAAAAAGCTTGTATAGTCTTTTTACAAAATTTTCATTCTGTTCGTTCTCAGTTCGGCATTGTTCATAAACCTCTCCCAACAAATAATCCTTGCCTTGTTCTTTTACAAGTTGAATCATTGCCCGGAATGCCACGAAGTCGCCCATTTTGCTCATGTCAATACCATAGCAGTCGGGGAAGCGAATCTGAGGTGCAGAGGAGACCACTACAATCTTTTTTGGGCCAAGCCGGTCGAGCATTTTCAAGATGCTTTTCTCCAGGGTTGTGCCTCGCACAATAGAGTCGTCAATCACTACAAGTGTGTCCTTGCCTTTATTTACAACTTCGTATGTGGTGTCATACACGTGAGCTACCAATTCGTCGCGGTGATCATCATCGGTAATGAATGTGCGAAGTTTGCCGTCTTTGATAACAATTTTTTCCACCCGCGGGCGAAAAGACAGAATTTCTTCCAGCGAATCTACAGAAGGCTTGCCGTCAATGATGATATCTTTCTGTTTGCTGATCAGAAAATCCTGAATTCCTTCCATCAGCCCAAGAAAAGCAGTTTCGGCAGTGTTGGGTATATATGAAAAGACGGTGTTCTTTAAATCGAAATTGATCGACTTCAATACCTGCGGAACCAGGAGGCGTCCCAATTGTTTTCTTTCACGATAAATCTCAGGGTCGGTACCACGCGAAAAGTAAATTCGCTCAAAACTGCAGGACGTCTTCTCCAAAGGCGCAACAATTTGCTGTTGCGAAAATTCTCCGTCTTTGTTAATGATCAGCGCGTGCCCCGGCTGGATTTCTGCAATCTGGTCGTAATCAATATTGAAAGCTGTTTTAATCGCTGGCTTTTCAGAGGCAACGACAACAATCTCATCGTTCGCATAAAAATAAGCCGGACGAATGCCAGAAGGATCACGCACTACAAATGCTGAGCCCGAACCCGTCATGCCAGCCATAGCGTATCCGCCATCAAAATCTTTACAAGCACGCCTGAGAACGCGGTGCAAATCGAGTTCATTTTCAATTATCTCCGAAACTTCCCTATTACTGAATTGATCTTTATATTTTTCAAACAGGCCTTGTACTTCTTCATCCAAAAAGTGGCCTATCTTTTCCATCACGGTTACCGTATCCACTTTCTCTTTTGGATGCTGACCGAGGTCTACCAGTACATTGAAAAGCTCCTCAACATTGGTCATGTTGAAGTTGCCTGCCATCACCAGATTGCGACTACGCCAGTTGTTTTGCCGCAGAAAAGGGTGTACGCTTTCAATATTGTTAATTCCATGAGTTCCGTAGCGGAGATGGCCAAGCCAAAGTTCACCCGAAAATGCAAGGTGCTCTTTCAGCCACCGTTCATCGCGAAATTTTGATTTACCTTCCTTTTGAGCCTTTTTATATTTTTTTGAGATTTTTTTGAAAAGGTGGGCCACCGGTTGGGCCTTGATGGAGCGATAGCGGCTGAAGAAGCGGAAACCTGGTTTTTGATCAATTTTTATGTTGGCAATACCTGCACCATCTTGCCCTCGATTGTGTTGCTTCTCCATAAGAATGTACATCTTGTTCATGGCATAGGTAGGGCCATATTTTTCGATGTAATAGGAGAGGGGCTTTCGCAAACGGATGAGGGCGATGCCGCATTCGTGAAGGATATTGTCGCTCATAAATCCAAAACACAAAGTTAATCCAAATAGTGCATAGTCCCTTGCGGGTGGCTCAGAAACTATTGATTATCGCAATCGACTTTTAACTATTTTCGCAGATTATTTAGCCATGATTCAAACAGACATTATTATAATCGGTGCGGGGCCTGTCGGGCTCTTTACTGTTTTCGAGGCAGGACTTTTAAAATTGAGATGCCATCTTATCGATTCGCTGCCAGTGCCTGGTGGCCAATTGACTGAAATCTATCCTAAAAAGCCAATCTATGACATTCCCGGTTATCCAATTGTGAATGCCGGCGAACTAGTGGACAAACTCATTGAACAAAGTGCAGTATTTAAGCCCGGTTTTACTTTGGGAGAAAGTGCCTTGACTATGGAAGAAACTCCCGAGGGTCACTTCATTATCACTACCAATAAAGGAACTCAACATACGGCTCCAATTGTAATTATTGCCGGAGGGCTTGGCGTTTTTGAACCACGTAAGCCACCCATCGAAAACCTCGAGCAATTTGAAGATAAAGGAGTCGAGTACATTATCCGTGATCCTGAATTTTACAGGGGTAAAAATGTGGTCATTTCCGGCGGAGGCGATTCTGCGCTGGACTGGACTATTTTTCTCATTGAAAATAAAATCGTGAAGGAGCTTTCCCTGGTACATCGCAGGACTTCCTTTCGCGGGCATCTGGATTCGGTGCAGAAGGTGATGGACATGGCTAATAGTGGAAAAATAAATTTGATAACCGAATCGGAAGTAACGGGGATTAAACCAAATGGCAACGGACACCTTGGCTCTGTTGTGATCAAGCATACGACTTTAGGAGACATTGTAAAGGATACTGACCATTTTATCCCTCTTTTTGGATTGACGCCAAGTCTGGGGCCAATTGCCGACTGGGGATTGGAAATTGAAAAGAATGCCGTAAAAGTGAATACGTTTGATTATTCGACAAATCGCAAAGGCGTCTATGCCGTAGGCGATATCAATACTTATCCAGGTAAATTGAAATTGATTTTGTGCGGCTTTCACGAAGGTACCCTCGCTGTGCAATCAGCTTTTGCAAGGATTTTTCCGAACAAGAAAAATGTTTTGAAGTATACCACTGTAAATGGTGTAAGCGGATTTTAATCAAGAACAGGTATGGAGAGCATGATTACTATTACTGTGATTGATCGTGAAGGTGTAGCGCATAAATTGGAAGCACCCACCGACATGAACCTGAACGTGATGGAAATTTGCAAAGCCAATGAATTGCCGGTTGAGGGAACCTGTGGAGGAATGGCGCTGTGTGCTTCCTGTCAGTGTTACACAGAATCTGATACACTTTTGCCGGAACAAAGTGATGCCGAGCTCGCAATGTTAGACCAGGCTTTTCATGTGAAAGAGAATAGCAGGCTGGGTTGTCAAATCAGAATTACACCGGAAATCGACGGGCTTGTTGTACGACTAGCGCCCTGAGACTACTAAGACTTTTCGAGGATTAGGCTTTCTTGATAGTAAAATAGAAAGTGCTGCCTTTGCCAACCTCGCTCTCAAGCCAGATTCGGCCACCATTTTTCTCAACAAATTCTTTACATAAGATTAAGCCCAGTCCCGTACCTTTTTCATTGGCTGTTCCGCGGGTGCTGTAACCGGCTGTTTTTTCAAAAAGTATTTTTTTCACGTCGTCACTTATTCCAATGCCGGTATCCCTTACCGAAACCACAAGATCATTTCCGTCAGTACGGGAGGCCACTTCAATTGTACCACCATTTTCCGTGAATTTGATACCGTTGAGTACCAGGTTTCGCAATACGAGGTTTACTATGTTCAAGTCGCCCCAACAGAAAGTGCCGGCCTCAATTTGATTTGACATCTTGATCTCTTTCAAATGAAGTGAACCCAGCATCTTAAAGTTCTCATCCACCAAATTGGTGAGGTCAATACGCTCAGGTTGAATTTTCAGCTTATCCATTTGCAACAACGCCCAGTCCAGCAAGTTGTTAATAAGCGTTTTGGTGTGATCAAACTGTTTGCGCAGCTCCTTGTTTAACCTCGAAAACTCTTCAGGCCGAATCTGATCATTATCCATCATATTCAAGATGGCCGAGAGTGCATTCATCGGTGAGCGTAAGTCGTGTGAAATAATGGAAAAGAATTTGTCCTTTACCTGATTGAGTTGTTCCAGTTCCTTGCTACGTTTTTTCACCTCGTCCTGGTGTTCCATCAAAAGCTTATTGATATGGATTCTGCGTTGGCCACTGCGATATACCGTGAACAATAAAATAACTGTAAGCGCGACGGCCACAACAAGAATGTTACGCACCAACTCTTGTTTTTTCAGTTCGTCTTTACGAAGCTCCTCGAGCTTGGTCAATGCCTTGATCTGATCTTCTTTGGAGGCAGTTTCAAAACGCAATTGATCTTGCAGTAACTTCGCCTGCATCCCCTGGCTGAATAAACTGTCCTCAAGTTCCTTGAACTGCTTGTAATAACTTAGGGATTTTTTGTAATCACCTTGTTGCTCGTGCAAATTGGCTAGGTTTTCGTAACATTCTATTTCCAAAGTCCAGGAGTTGGTTTGGTGCGCAATAGCAGCGCTGCCTTCCATAAGCTTCATTGCCTCGGCATATTTCTTTTCGGCCAGATAAACTTTGCCTCGGCCCAATTCGACCTGAGCAAGACCAAATTCATTAGAACTTTTCTGATAAAGTGCATAAGCAGTGTCATAGTATAACAATGCTCTTGCTTTATCATTTTTACTTAAATAAGTCTTTGCTATTTTAATGATAGTCTCCGGCACAAGTTCATTAATCTTCATCTTTAGCGACCGGGATACTTTCAATGAATAAATAAGGGCGTGCAGAGCAGAGTCGTATGATTTTTTTCTACGGTAGATATCTCCAATCTCATCATAGTTGTACGCTTTGCCCTCATAATCATGAACAGCATCGCTAATTCGTTGTGTAAGTTTCAGATAGTCTAGCGCTCGCTCGTACTGGCCCAATTCTTTAAACACACTAGCCATATTGTGAAGCGCGACAGCCATCCTGAGTGAATCCCTTACTTCGCTTGCCAGCTTATAACTTTGAGTGAAGTAAAAATAAGCTTCGTCATACTTACCGAAGGCTGAAAAGTTTTGACCCAGGTTGTTATAGTTGGTAGCCATGCCCAATGTATCCTTGATTTGAAAACTTATACCCAAGGCAAGGTCATTGTATTTTGATGATGAGCTGAAATCGCCGCTAATGCTATAGTAAGTTCCGATGTTGTGATAGGCATAAGCTTTTCCCCAACGCATGTTCTTTGCTTCTGCAATAGAAATTGCTTTCTCAGACAACTCAAAAGATTTTTTCAAGTCGGTGTATTGGTATTCGCTGGAAAGAGCAACTAACACCCGGATGCGCAATGAGTCGCTAAGGTCACCATTGAGTTTGCTTTCCAAACTATCAATAGCGCTCTGGGCCGAAACGAAAGTTGTTGCAGCAAGTACAAGAAAGAATACGAGAGAAGTTCTTCGTTTCATCATTAAAAAGCAATTTCCAAAGTGCGCAAAATTTACAACAAGAGCAAATGTTTAAATGTCCCCACAGGGGTGCCAATTTAACCTATTGAGTAAATGTAACACAAGGGCGCCAAATCAAAATATCAGTTCTTGGCAAATACCCTACATGCAACTGATTTTTGGGTAAGGGTTAATTCCACAGGCGGTGACTTTCCAATCGAACGTTTTCTCCAAAAAAAAGCCTGGTCGAGGCTTCAAAGGATTCAGTGTAATCCGACACATAAAAATGACTTTCCGGTTTAGCTGGTGAGTTTAGAAGGCCATTTGCTGCCAGGTAGGTATGTAATGATTGGGCTGCCACCAGGGAAGAGTCAAGGACCTTGGTTTTGCCTTCATAAAACTCCTCAATTTCTTTTTTAATCAAAGGATAATGGGTACAGGCTAGAATCAATGCATCGGGTTGGCCCAAACGCGGATCGGCCAGATATTGAGCAATAATCTCACGGCTGATCTGATTGCTGAAAAAACCTTCCTCAATCATGGGCGCAAGCAGCGGAGTGGCAAGCGTCTTTAAAGTGATTCCCTTATTTCTCTCATTAATCTTTTTTGAGTACAAATCGGTTTGTACGGTACGTTTCGTGCCGATAAGTGCAATGGAAGCCCCTTCATAATTTTTGACAACATAGTCTACCATCGGGTCGATCACATTAATCACGTGGGCCTCATGGCGAACGTACTCTTTTAGCAGTTCATAGGCTGCCGAGCTTGCCGAATGACAAGCAATCACAATGACTTTGCATTTTTTCTGCAACAGCACATTAGCAATTTTTACTGAAAAAGCCTGAATGGCAGCTTCCGATTTGTCTCCATAAGGCAGATGCGCCGTGTCGCCAAAGTAAACCATATTCTCATGAGGCATAAGTGCTCTGATTGCATGAGCCACGGTAAGCCCTCCAATGCCGCTGTCAAAAATCCCGATGGGGTTTTCAGGTAAGGTGTTCAAGTCTTTAAAATAATGGCGCAAAGAAAAATAAAAAGCCCCATTTAAGAATGGGGCCCTGTTAAATCTTTTCGGTCAGTGGTTGCTACACATTTTTAGCGAGCGCCGAAAGTTTGGTTTCGCGTGCTTCTCTGTGGTTACAATAATCGCACTGAAAATGCTTTACCAAGATTCCCTGCTGGGTTTCCGTAGGCTTTTCGGCAATTTCTTCCTTTTTGATTTTAAAGGTGAAGAATCCGCACTCGGGGCATTGTTCTGCGTGGAGGTAGCTTTCGTATTTCTCTATTTTTTTGAAGCCTGTTTTCTCATCCAGCCATACATCATAATCAACCGAATGTACTCCGCTGGCCTCTTCGGCTATCTGTTGGGCATCCAGGTGAGCATCTTCTTCTTCTTCAGACAATCTACGCATCTGGTTGCCTGCCGGGGAAACCCGTGGCTTACTGCGCAACTTTACCAGCCGTTTTTCAACATAGCGAGGGTAATAGATTCGCACCATACTGTAGAACACAAAGTACCCGATAACTACAAAACTTGCAGTAATGAAAAGTCTCACATAAAACCACAAAATACCGTGTGTTAATATTTTTTCGGTGGCTAATGAGTTTGCGTAGAAGGCGGCTGCAATCACCACTGCGAGTACAGCATACCAAAAGAAGCGGACTTCATTAAGGTTTACATAGTCGTATTTTTCTTTATAATCTTTAATAAGCATTACCCGGTATTCGTGGTAAAGCAAAATTAAAATGCCAATGATGATGCAGGCTGCCGCCCCCAATTTCATGTAATGGTCCCATTCATTGACAAAGCCTAATTCAATTTCCATAGAGGTTTGGTTTTTTGGATGTTTAAAATTAATAGAAACTTTTGATTGGTAGCTGATACGACTAATAAAATTCGGCATTTTTTGACCACAGCTGTCAACAAAATAGGGGCATTGGACGGGGTTTGGAATTGTTTAATACCTTTGGCGGGATAGCTCCGATGAAATCGAAACTACTGATTATATTGATTTTTTATGGGTTTTTGTCCTCCCTAAGGGCACAATCCCGAGTGAGCCGGCAGGATAGTATTTTATCTGTTATCGGCTCGACCAGCGACATGGATGCAAGGTTGGCAGCAGAGCCGTTTCTTTTGTCCTTGGATAAGCTTAGTCATGGAGAACTGGAGCGCTTTGCACCTAAAATTATAGACCATCTGAGTTTGCCAGTATCCGGCTACAAAGCATCAATCTTACTGCGAGTAGGTAAAGTTTATGGTTCAAAAAACGCTCCCGATTGGGCGATTCGATTTTTTAAACTGGCCTTCGATCATGCTGAAAAACTGAAGGATCAATCGCTGATGGGTTTGTCTCAACAGAATATTGCTGCTGTGTACGATGGTCAGGGTTTGCTCACCGAGAGCCTCCGGTACTATTATGAAGGGTTGAAGATTTTTGAAAGAAATCAGGACTTTAAGCGCATGGTGATTGTGTTGTACAATGCGTCTCTCATAAATTACAAAGCGCATAACTATTACGATTGTATCCGGGATTTTGAGTCGGGCCTGAAGGCATTCGAGAAGATATCGGCCGATTCGGCCACAGGTGAAATAAAATTTCACATCATGAGCGGTTGGAACACCGTGGGCTTGGCGCAGTCGCGAATGAAAAACTGGAACCAGGCTCTTGAAGCCTATCAACATGCGCTTAATGTTGCGAGCGAAATCAATAATCCTTTCTGGGTAGCCCTTATTAATGGCAATCGGGCGAATTCTTTGATACAAATGGGTCGGCTGCAGGAAGCTATCGGTTTTTTAACTAAGGACATGCGCATTAGTGCCCGGTATGGTGAGTCTTTTAGTGCAAGCGTTGCGGCATCCAATCTTGTTGAAACGTACGTAAAAATGAAAATGGCACCTCTTGCCAAATCCTACCTTGACTCTTCTCGCTATTTTCTTAAGCAGGACAAAAAAGGACGGAACGTGGGTAACGATCTTTCTTTCGTCAGAGCCAGTGCATCGTACTTCACATTGATTCATGATTACCAAAATGCCTACCAGTTGCTTCAGCGCCAGCTGGCAATTACCGATTCTATTCGTAATGAAGAACAGATAACCCAATTGACCCAAATTAAGGCGCGCTATGAATTGGAAAAGAAAGAAGAGAAGATCCACTTGCTTACAGAAAACAACGAATTGCAACAAAAGGAAATTGACTATCAGAAAAAATTGATTTTGGGAGCCGCGCTTTTCGCAACGCTTGCCATTATCTTCCTGTTTTACTTCTTGCGAAGCAACCGGCAGCTAAAAAGGCAAAACGAAATCATTGCAATTCAGCGCGAGGACATTGAAGAAAAAAATTCCGAGCTCGAAGCCCAAAGCCTCGCCTTGTTGCAACAAAATGAATTGATCCGTATTAGCAACACCGGGCTGGAAGCGAAAGTGGAGGAGCGCACGTTGCAACTAGCGGAAAGCGTAAAAGAACTGGATACTTTTTTATACCACGCCTCGCACGACATTCGCAGGCCAATTGCTACGTTGCTGGGCCTGGAGCAGGTGGCCCGCATTTCAGGAGAGACTGATCCAAAATCAAAACATCTGTTTGATTACGTAGCCAGCACCGCCCGCGATATGGACAGTATGCTTTCCAAATTGCAGATGGCCTATCATCTCAATCAATTAGCGGGCGATTTTGGATGGATCAGTCTAAATTGGATTATCAAGGAGGCAACCAAAAAATTCGATTCACAATTTCACGAATTTGGTATTGAATGCAGCGTTGCGATTGAGAACCCAATTTCCAGCTACTCCAGCCCGACTCTACTGATGATCGTTTTTCAAAATATTATTGAGAACGCAATTAATTTTCGCAACACAGTAGTGGATAGGAAACCATTGCTTAAAATCACTCTGCGGCAACATGAAAACGAAGCTGTGACTACCATTGAGGATAACGGCATGGGCATTGAAAGAAAATACCTCACCCAGATATTTGAACTTTATTTTCGAGGTACCGAGCGGTCTAAAGGTAATGGGTTGGGGCTCTACCTCACCCGCAAAGCTCTGTCGAAACTTGATGGCCGGGTGATGGCAGAAAGCATTTATGGTGAGCGGACTGTCTTTACAATTTCGCTTCCATTGAAAGCTCCCAACACTTAACCGGATTTCGTATTATTGCACTGCAATCATAACCAGTTTAATTTATGTCAAACAATCTACTGAAAGGAAAAAGGGGAATCATTTTTGGTGCTCTTGATGAGAATTCTATTGCATGGAAAACAGCCTTACGAGTTCATGCCGAAGGCGGCGCGTTTACATTGACCAATGCACCTATTGCGATGCGGATGGGGAAAATCAATGAGCTGGCTAAAACCTGTGGAGCAGAAATAATTCCTGCCGATGCTACTTCCGAACCTGACCTGACTAATCTTTTTTCCAAGTCGCAGGAAATTTTGGGTGGTAAACTTGACTTTGTTCTTCATTCTATCGGCATGAGCCCGAATATTCGCAAAGGCAAAGAATATGGCGACATGAATTATGACTGGTATTTGAAGACTTTGGATATTTCTGCGCTTTCGTTCCATAAAATTTTGCAGACTTGCGAGAAGCTTGATGCACTCAACGAGTATGCCTCGGTGGTCGGCCTTAGTTACATAGCCGCACAACGGGCTTATCCTGATTATACTGACATGGCGCAAGCCAAGGCGATGCTGGAGTCTATTGCAAGAAGCTACGGCCAGCGCTACGGTACCAAAAAGAAAGTGCGTGTCAATACCATTTCTCAATCGCCCACAAGAACTACTGCAGGTGCGGGTATCTCTGGCTTTGATGTGTTCTTCGATTATGCTCAATTAATGTCGCCACTTGGAAATGCTTCGGCAGAGGATTGCGCTAATTATATTGTAGTCATGTTCTCGGACTTTACGCGGATGGTAACAATGCAAAATCTGATGCACGATGGTGGTTTCTCTTCTTCGGGTATCACTAATGATTTGATTGAGCGATTGACGAAGTAGTTCGTTATTTGTTAATTGTGACTAGTTAGAGGCTGTTAACCAATAACGACTCACTGATAACGAATGATTCAGTTTCCACATTGTAAAATCAACCTCGGGCTTCAGGTTCTTTCCAAGAGGACAGATGGTTATCATGATATAGAGACGTGCTTCTATCCCGTTTCAAGAACTGATATTCTGGAAGTAATCCCTTCAAATGAATTATCGTTTACACGGTCGGGAATAGATGTACCAGGCGAGGATCACGACAACCTGTGTCTTAAGGCTTATCATCTCATCAGGAAAGATTTTGGGATTGGCTCGGTAAAAATTCATTTGCACAAAATCATTCCTATTGGTGCCGGCTTGGGTGGTGGCTCTTCTGATGCCGCTTTCACGCTTCGTTTGCTTAACGAAATCTTTGACCTGAAAATTTCCAACGGGCAAATGAAAAATTACGCCCTTGAAGTCGGAAGTGACTGTCCTTTTTTCATTGATAATCAACCGATGATGGGAACCGGCAGAGGAGAGATTTTAAACCCGGTTTCCTTACACCTGAAAGGCTTGCATTTGATTTTGATAAAACCAGATATTCATATATCAACTGCGGAAGCTTATGGAGGAATTATTCCGCAACAGCGGGAACATTCAATTCTAAACACTTTAAGTCTTCCTATTCGGGAATGGAAAGACAAACTGAAGAACAATTTTGAAGATTCTATTTTTAATAAGCACCCAAGCATTGGCCACATTAAGGAAAAACTGTATTCACTTGGTGCTACTTACGCAAGCATGAGTGGGTCGGGCGCCAGCGTGTTTGGAATTTTTGAGAAACAAATTGACCTCAAAAACCATTTTGAAGGAATGGACTATTGGAGTGGCGAATTGAAGTGATGCTCGAATCTTCTTTTTAATAAAGGATACAATGCTACAGCGACTATTATAATCAGGGTGCCTGCGTAGAAATTCCAACTCATCACTTCTTGCTCGCCAAAAATCAAGAGCGCTAACGCAATGCCATAAACTGGTTCTAGATTCAATGCAAGTTGGATGAAGAAGACAGAAAGTTTTTTGCTGAGATCGATCATCTGTGAATAGGCATATACCGAACACGCCCAACCCAGCAAAGCCAGATAAAACCAATCCACAAGCTTCGGACGTAATTGAAGCGGCTCGCTTGAAATATATTCCTGATAGAAAGGAAAGAAAATAGCAATTCCCAGACAGGCTGCTACCATTTCATAAAACGTAATTGTGTACGATGAGATGCGTGTTACCAATTTTGAATTGATGACACTAAAAATGGCTGCAGTAAGCCCCGAAGCAATACCCAAAAGCAATCCCAGCGGGTAATGGAAATCGAATGAGAAAATAATATACAAGCCTACCAGCACAGCGATGCCGAGGCCAACCTCCATCGGGCGGATTTTTTTTCGCTTGGCAATGGGCTCAATCAGTGCAGCCCAAAATGAACAGGTTGCAAATCCTACTAAGCTCACTGATGGATTCGCCAATCGGCCGGAGCCAAAAAAGGTAAGCCAGTGAACCGCCACGATTAATCCCGTAAGGATCAATTTCAAGAAATCTTTTTGTGAAGGAACCCGGAATGTTCCTTTCATGATCACAATCAACACGGCCATACCAGCAGCGGCAAGAATGGTCCGGTAAAAAACCATCTCTACACTTGGTAGCGAAATTAATTTTCCGAGAATGGCAGTGAACCCGAAAAGGAAAACGATGAAATGCAATTTGAAATAATCTGCAACGGTTGCTTTCAACGGGGAACGAATTTATACATAATGAGAGAGATGGTGCCAAATACTGCGTTGGGCAGCCACGCGGCGACAACCGGTGGAAGTGAGCCGGTCTCGGCAAAAGTTCGGGTCATGGTAAAAAATAAGATAAAGATGAATGCAAGCGAAAACCCGAGCGCAATTTGAAATCCTGTACCCCCGCGGCTCTTTCGGGCAGATACGATCACGCCCATGAAAACTAAAACGAATGTGGTACATGGTGCAGCAAAGCGGATGTGGCGCTCAGTTTCATAGGCCTCTACTCCAGTGGCGCCACGAAAATGCCGTTGTTCAATTTGATGACCCAACTCAGGGATTGTCATGCCGTCGTATTTATGTGCATCATTTTCAAAATCCTTGGGAGAGATAATCAAAGTCGTGTCGAGCGCGTCGCCATGTTCTGTCAGGCTACCCTTGGAATTGATTTCAAAAATCTGATCTACCTTTTTGCGTTTCCAAAACCGTAGCGTCCACTTGTGTTTTACCGTGTCCCATTGAATATTATCGGCTGTCAGCTTTTCAACAAGCTTGTTATCACTAAACCGTTCAAGGCTGAATTGATAACCGGTGTTCGACTGGTTGTTGAAATTTTGTATAAATAAAAAAACATTGGGTGCAGCTTGCATGTGCACATTCCTGCTTTCAAAATAGAACTTGTTTTGAAAATACTGCATTTCAAATTCGAGTCGCTCGCGGTTAGAGTGCGGTATTACCCAGCCATTAAACACAAAACTGAGCGAAGCGATGATGAACGATGCAATAAAATAAGGCAGCAGTAATCTGGTAAAACTTATGCCACTGCTGAGCATAGCCACAATCTCGGTATGGGCCGCCAGCCGTGACGTGACATAAACTATGGCGATAAAACAGATGATTGGAGTAAGCAAACCGGATATCCACGGGACAAAATTCATATAGTAGCCGAGGATTACAGGCAACTTAAGGTGATGGTCATTGAACTTATCCACCTTTTCGGTTATGTCAATCACTACAATAACAGCTACCAAAATCATCATCACGAAAAAGAACGTGGCAAGAATTTGTTTGATGATATAGCGGTCGAGGATTTTCATGTATTTAGTCGCTAGTCAAATGCCAACGGTCATTTTCATAATCGGGTTGATACAATTTTGACCATTCTGTTTTTCCATTCCGTAAATACACCTTCCTCAATTTTTTGCCTGGCTTGGTTTACCAGCCAAAGATAGAAGGTGAGGTTATGGATAGAAGCAATTTGCGCGCCTAAAATTTCTTTGGATATAATCAGGTGCCTTAAATATGCTTTTGAATAAACAGTGCTCACGTAACCCCCGAGTTCTGCATCAATTGGGCTAAGATCGTCTTTCCATTTTTCGTTACGAATATTGATGATCCCCTGAGTAGTAAAAAGCATGCCATTGCGCGCATTGCGGGTTGGCATCACACAATCGAACATATCTATGCCAATGGCAATGCACTCCAAAATGTTTTCGGGAGTACCCACACCCATGAGGTAGCGCGGCTTGTCTCTGGGCAAAATCCCGCAGACCAACTCGGTCATCTCATACATCATTTCGTGAGGTTCGCCTACTGAAAGTCCGCCGATGGCATTGCCCGGTTGGTTTTGTTGGGCAATAAATTCCGCTGACTGTTCCCGTAAGTCTTTATATGTGCTTCCCTGAACAATAGGAAAAAGTGCCTGATCGAATCCATATTTTGGTACTGTAGTTTCTATTCGTTGAACGCAGCGTTTTAACCAACGGTGTGTGAGCGCCATCGAATCTTGAGCATATTTATATTCGCATGGATAAGGAGTACATTCATCAAAAGCCATGATAATGTCTGCACCAATGCTGCGTTCAATATCCATTACGCGCTCGGGAGTGAATGAATGTTTTGACCCGTCAATATGCGATTTGAAAATCACGCCCTCTTCGGTGATTTTACGATTTGCGCCAAGCGAATAGACCTGGTAGCCCCCGCTGTCGGTGAGGATAGGGCGATCCCAGCCATTGAATTTGTGAAGCCCGCCGGCAGCTTCAAAAATCTCCAAGCCAGGCCGCAAGTACAGATGATATGTGTTTCCTAAAATAATTTTGGCATCAATATCGTCTTTGAGTTCACGCTGGTGCACTGCTTTTACAGAGCCTGCCGTACCTACGGGCATAAAGATGGGTGTAGGAATTTCGCCGTGATCGGTGGTGATTGTTCCTGTCCGCGCATGCGAATGTGGGTCGGTATGGAGGAGTTTGAACTTCATGAAAGGCCAAAGTTATCGATTTCATCTTTTCAGTTCTGGATAAGCCTTATCTTTGTTCGTTTTTAATTTTATAAATAAATCGTCTTGACCTTTCCAATTATCTGCCTAGTCATTCTTGGCATCCAACTTATCTACCTTGTCACGTTGCTGTTTGCTTTTCGCACTGCCAATAATTCGACTTCGAAAGACCAACCTCCGGTTTCCATAATTGTTTGTGCCCACGATGAAGAAGAGAATCTGCTTGAGCTTGTGCCTTTGTTGTTGGCCCAGAATTATCCGGAGTTTGAAGTTATCATTGTAGAAGACCGGTGCAACGACAACACATTTGATTATTTGTTACAGGCAACCAAGGAAAATGGGCATTTGAAAATGGTGCGGGTAACTCACAAGCCCGAGCATATCAACGGAAAAAAATTCGCTCTTACACTCGGTATCAAAGCAGCACGCTACGATTGGGTATTGCTGACTGACGCGGATTGCCGGCCGGCGACAAGTCAATGGATTGCCAGTATGGCTGAGCGATTCGTCCAACCAAAAAAGATTGTTCTTGGATTTTCTCCCTACTACAAACTTCCAGGATTGCTCAATGCTTTCATTCGTTTTGAATCATTTTTCACAGGCATTCAGTTTATCGGGTTGGCCTTACTCGGCAAGCCTTATATGGGGCTTGGACGCAACCTGGCGTATCGCAAAGAATTGTTCCTTGAAAACAAAGGCTTCAATTCACATTTGGGAATCACCGGTGGAGATGACGATCTGTTTGTAAATGAGCACGCCACACAGGAAAATACTGCCGTAAGCTTAGGTAGTGTGGCTTTAGTTTTTTCAAAACCAAAAGTGCGCTTGAGAGATTTTTTTCATCAAAAATTCAGGCACCTGTCGGTGGGCAGGAATTATAAGTTTTCGGATAAAATAATACTGGGCTTATTTTCACTTTCGTGGATGCTTACCTGGCTTTTGGTTTTGCCTGCAATTTTTTTTCTGCCTTGGACAAATATCTTTTTGGTCTTCTTTTTCGTTCGATTAGTATTGATGGTTGTATTACTTCATGTCGGACCCAGGAAAATGGGCACCTCTTTTGAGACCTGGAAGACGCCTCTTTTAGATTTTATGTATGCCTTTTATTACCTTGTAACCGGTGTAAAGGCACTGTTTGTTAAAAAAGTAAAATGGAAGATTTAGACGAAGGCCGTTTCTCCTCCAAGGCACTGGAAGACTTTAAATTGATTGACATGGCCGTGGGCGGTGATGATAAGGCGTACGCCAAATTGCTTCAGCGCTACAAACGACCCGTCTATCATATGATCCTTAAAATGGTGCGCAATGTTGACGATGCCGAAGATCTTATGATGGAATCCTTCAGCAAAGCATTTCGCAGCCTCCACAAATTCAAAAAAGATTTTACGTTTAGCACATGGTTGTTTCGTATCGCCACCAACAATACGATTGATCACATCCGCAAGAAAAAACTCAATACGCTGAGTATCGAAAACACCTACACCGATGATGACGGCCAGCCGGTAGGTATTGATGTAGAAGACGTTAATAATCTCGATCCGCAAGAAGAAGCTATTCGCTCACAAAAGGAGGAGTTGATTCAGGTGTTTGTAAATATGTTACCGGCCAAATACCAAAAGTTGGTACGGCTGCGGTATTTTCATGAGTTGAGTTATGAGGAAATCGCTGAAGAGTTAGCCGCGCCGCTTGGTACAGTAAAAGCACAACTCCATCGTGCCCGTGAATTAATGTACGATCTTGTTAAAAACAAGAAAGAGCATTTGTAACGCAGCTCTTACATTAATTCAACAATCTCAATCAATCGGTTAGTAAATGCAAACTGGTCATCGAACCAGGCAGAGAGTTTCAGGTGATTACCTAATACATGCGTAAGAGTTGAATCAACTATAGCAGAATGGGCATTGCAAATAATATCCGTTGACGCAATCGGAGCTTCATTGACTTCCAGCAAACCTTTCAGTTGACTGTGAGAGAGCTTACGAAAAAGTTCATTTACGCTATCCGAACTGACTGGCTTTTGAAGCTGGGCGTGAATATCCACTAGTGCTCCGCAATTAATTGGAACGCGAGTAGATACGGTGGCAACTTTACTTTGGAGCGAGGGAAAAAACTTCTCCAATGTTTGATCTAAATCAATTTTTACTGGGATGACGGATGACGTAGCGGCTCTACCTCTACGAAAATCCTTGTGTGGGCCATCTACAAGTGATTGGCGAGAAGTGAATGAGTGGATGACGTTGATATGCAGCGAATCGATCCCGAAATTTTTTATTAAATGATCAAGCAACAAGACAGTGCAATTGGTCATACAACCGCCCGAAGAAAGGATATCATAATTATGCGAAATGATAGAGTCATTGTAACCTCTAATGAATAAAGGCACTCCGGCGGCTCCTGTAGTTGATAACAACACGCGTTTCGCCCCAGCCGTAAGATGCTGTTTCAGCAACTCATGGGTAAGAAATTTTCCTGAGCAGTCAATAACCACGTCAATGCCCAGCTCTTTCCACGGAAGTGCAAGTGGGTTGGGCTCTGAAAAGACTTTTACATTTCGTCCATTTAGTTGAAATCCGTCTCTGGTCGCTGCGATTTCATTTTTGCCAAGGAAGAATTGATTATAAATAGAATCGTAAGTAAGGAGATATGCGAGATTGTCTTTCGTCATGACATCATTCACTGCAATGATTTCGTGACGCGAAGACGCCAGCAGCTTACACAACAGCCTGCCAATACGGCCCATTCCATTGATTGCAATTTTCATAAATGATTACAACGAAAAAATAAAATGATTGTTTGGCAACTATAGTCTAGGATATTATTCTGCTGAACCGCTTCTGTCATGAATACGAATCTTGCTCAAGTCAATGTCTACATCTTCTTCTTCAGTGTGGAACCCCGGATCAAAATCATCGATCAGTAGTTTTTCGCCTTGTGTTTTCCTGGCCTTGTCAAAAGTCATAATTAAAGCCGGCAGCAAAATCAAATTTGTAAACATCGAAATAACCAGTGTAGTGGAAGTGAGTACGCCGAGCGCTATGGTACCGCCAAACGATGAGAAAGCAAAAATGATAAACCCCGCAAATAATACTATTGAAGTATATATGATACTCTTTCCGGTTTCTAAAATACTTTCGCTCACCGACAGCGGTACAAAAAAGTTGTTAACCAATTGTTCCTGACGATACTTGGCAAGGAATCGGATAGAGTTGTCTACCGAGATGCCGAACGTAATGCTGAAGATAAGTGCTGTGCTTGCCTTGAGGTGAATGCCAAAGTAGCCCATCAGTCCGGCCGTAATCATTAGCGCCAGTAAATTTGGTACTAAGGAAATGATAATCATACGCACATTAGCGAATAGCAATGCCATTGATAAGGTGATGAGAATGAATGCAAGAAGTAGGCTTTCTTGAAGATTATCAATCAAAAATTTATTGCCTTTAATGAAGAGCTTGGTTGTGCCAGTCACGTTGGTCGTGATGTTTGTGCCGGCAAAGATTCGATTCATGCGTGGCTCAATCACCTGGTTTACCAATGAGTCCATTTTTTTTGAACCGATATCGGCAATCTGCATGGAAATTCTCATGCGCGTGTAAGTTGAATCCACAAAGGATTTTAGTAAGCCACTGTTATCAGCCTGGCCTTTCATATACCGCAGAATGTAAATGCTTTCGGGCTTAGTTGGCAACTCATACTTATCAGGATTATTTCCATAAAAAGCCTGTTTGGAAGCCTTCACCAAACTGATAATCGATATTGGCCGCGATACTTCTGGCAACGAATCTATGAAGGTTTCAAATTCATCAATCTTCTTGAGGTTGTTGATATTGAGCACACCTCTGCGCTTGCCTGTGTTTACTTCAATCTCGAGCGGCATGATGCCACTAAAATTGGTTTCGAAGAATCTCAAGTCTTTACGGATATCGCTGTTCTCAGGCACATCATCTACCATGAAGGTTACCGATTGAAGGCGCATCATTCCCAGAACAGAAAAAATAGCAAGTAATACAGAGATGATATAAATAGCAGGTCTGTTTCTGTGTACAACAAGGTCGTTGAGTTGCAAAAACTTACCCATAATTTTGAAATCCAAATGCCGTAAGTGCTTTGGGGTTGGCTCGGGTAGCCACGAAAAAACTGCCGGAATCATAATCAGGCTTACTACAAACAGCGCCATGATGTTAATGCCAGCGACAATACCAAACTCGCGAAGAAGTAAAATATCTGTTGTGAGCAGGGTTAGAAAACCAATTGCTACAGTCAGGTTAGTGAGAAACATAGCCAGACCCATTTTTCTCACTACAATGGCAATTGCATCAGGCTTACTTTTCAGTTTAAAATACTCGAGGTGATATTTGTTCAATAAATAAATCGCATTGGTAATGCCGATAGTCACGATCACGGGCGGGATAAGTCCGCTGAGCAATGTGATCTTGAATCCGAACAGGGTAAGCGTGCCCATTACCCAAACCACCACGATGCCGATGATAATCATTGAGAACAGCACTGCACGAACTGAGCGGAAAAAGAAAAACATAATCAAGCCTGTGACGATAGCTGAGAGATAAAGGAAAAATTGCATCTCTTGCCGCACTTTTGTGGCCATAAGTGTGCGGATGAACGGCAGGCCCGCATAATGCAGTTTGATGCTCGTTGCTTGTGTAAATCCATCACCCGCCTCTACCAGGTGTTGAGTTAGCTCTACACGCTTGGCAGAGTTCATAATTTCCTTTTGAACGGATATCAGCATCATCGTGGCGCCATTGTGTTCATTCACGAGTTGGCCCATGTAGAATTTCTGCGTATGCAATACGCCCATCAAACTATCCAGCTCGTGCTGGCTTCCTACTTCTTTTGGAAAAAGAGCGTCCAGATGAAAACGTGTATGGGCGGTGTCTTTACGAATGATCTTAAGTTCCGTTAAACTCAAAACGTTGTTTACGCCCGGAATCTTCTTCACTCGCTTATTCAGTTCACGGAAGTGGTTGAAATTTTGTAGCGAATAAATCGAGCTGTCTTGAATTCCTATTCCTATGATATTGGCATCTTCACCAAACTGTTTTTTGAATTGCTGCAAGAAAATCATCTCGGGGTCATCGGCTGGTACAGTGCGCGCCAGGTCGTAACTCATTTCTACTTTAGAAGCAAAATATCCCATCACAATGGTGATGAGACCTATGATGACAATCAATGGCAACCGGTAGCGTATAATGAACGCAGCGACTTTATCCCACATGGCTATCTCCGTTTTTTATAAACGGCAAAGCTAAGGATTTTTAGATTTCCCTCATCTGGTCTTTGCTTCTTAGAAATTCCTGTTCGGGCAGCGATTGAGGGCTAGCCTCTCGTTCATTTTCATAAACCCACCATGTACACAAGGCAGTTGAAAATATGAAGTAAGTAATCAGGAAGTATTGAACACCCGGAATCAGCGCACTAGCACCAAACCAATCTTTTTGAATGTATATAACTGAGAGGCCCAATGCATTTTTCAATATCTCCCATACGAGAGCATATTTACTTCGGTCAAGCAGTTCGGTGTAAGCGTAGATCGATAGGAAAATGATAGCGCCGTACCAAAACATACCTGGTGACCCGATCTGAGCAATGTTGCCAAACAGGTAACTAACCAGCAGTAGCATTGTGATCATTTGCACCCAGCTCCAGACGAGCAGACCGTGAGAAATTTTGGGATCATATTTTTCAAATGCGTATACGTCTTTGATTTTGTATACAGGAAATTTTTCGGCTACATCTTGTGGTCGCCAGCCCAGGGGCATAAACCAGATTCGCAATTTGTCTTTCCAATCCTTGGCATACCATGCATCTTTGATCAACAACCACAAATGGATAAAATTGATTTTGATAGGGTTCCACGTTTGCACAGGCCGCGTTACTCCATACACAGCAGGCACGTCCAGCATTTCCTCTTGAAAGGTGCCAAACAATTTGTCCCAAAAAATAAATATCTGCCCATAATTTCTATCCAAATATTCAGGATTGATGGCGTGGTGCACCCGATGGTGTGAGGGTGTAACAATAATTTTCTCGAGAAAGCCCATCCGGCCGATGTGCTGTGTGTGGTACCAGAATTGAGCAAACAAATGCAAAGGAGCTACGACGGCAATGACTTGATCGGGCACGCCCAACAGAGCTGCAGGCAAGAGAAACAACGCAAAAATTTTCACCACTACGGACACACTTTGACGAAGTGCACACGCTAAATTAAACTCTTCGCTGCTGTGATGAATGATGTGGTTGTTCCAAAACAAATTGTATTCGTGCGAAATACGATGAACCCAGTAGCCAGCAAAATCGAGGCTGATAAATGCAATCAGATAAACTGCCCAAGTAGCCTGAACATGAACGATTGCAATTTTATCAACGAGCCATTCGTAGGAGATTATAGCGATGCTCAGGCCAAGAACATCTTTTGTTACGTTGGTAACGCCAGAACTGAGGCTGGAAATCATATCGTTACTACGCACCGTATCGTTGCCTTTACGCCAGCCCCACCATTTTTCAAACAGTACCAGAAACAAAAATGCCGGCATGGCAATAAGAAGAATTTTTCCGTAAGCTTCCATAATAGAAATAATCCTAAAATTAGGAATATGGATGGTCTTTTGCTACAGAAGAATGATGAAGGTCGATTACAAAATATACTCGCTTAGATCTTTGTTTTTGATCAAACCGCTGAGCTTCTCCTTCACAAGTGCCTTTGTGATTTTGATTTCCTTTTGGGAAATATTGTCGGGGACATTGAATAGGAATTCATTCAGCAATTTACTCATCACGGTATGCAACCTGCGTGCACCTATATTTTCAATCTCGGCATTGATATCAAAAGCAGTCTGGGCAATTTCGTCAATGGCATCTGCATCGAATGCAATTGTAAAATCTTCTGATCCAAGTAATGCCTGATATTGTCGTGTGAGCGCATTCTTCGGCTCGCTTAATATTCTTACAAAATCATCTTTTGTTAAACTGTTCAATTCTACACGAATTGGAAAACGTCCCTGTAACTCTGGAATTAAATCCGAAGGTTTTGCTACATGAAATGCACCGGCAGCGATAAAAAGTACATGGTCTGTGTTAATCACGCCATACTTCGTGTTTACCGTGCTGCCTTCAACAATAGGAAGCAGATCGCGTTGAACTCCTTCGCGGCTCACATCGGGCCCACCACCGCCTTTTTTTCCTCCGGACGCAATCTTGTCGATCTCATCAATGAAAATAATCCCAGCGTCTTCGGCCTTACGGATAGCCTCTTCTTTTACTTCGTCCATATCAATAAGGCGAGCTGCTTCTTCTTCGAGCAACACCTTTCGTGCTTCAGCAACGGTAAGCTTTCTTTTCTTCGCCTTCTTAGGCATCATGCCGCTGAGCATCTCCTGCAAGTTCATCATCGACACTTCGTCCATCATACCGGCACCGATCATTCCTATGCCTGGAGCTCCGCTTTGCTTGATATCGATTTCAATTTTCCGTTCTTCTAATTCGCCATTGCGAATTTTTTCTCTGAAAATATTTCTAGTCCGCTCATTTAATTCTACATCATCTTTTGGTGCTTCGGTGTAGTCATTTTCATCAACCTGCGCTACGGCAAAACCGGCAGGCTTACGCATCGGCGGAATAAGTGCGTCCAAAATTATTTCTTCTACAACTTGTGCTGCTTTCTCTTTTACTTCTTCCTTTTTGCGAGTCTTTATCATGTTCACTGACTGCTCTACAAGATCACGAACCATACTTTCAACATCGCGACCTACATAGCCTACTTCGGTGAATTTAGAAGCTTCAACTTTTACAAACGGAGCATCGGCAATCTTGGCGAGCCGGCGTGCTATCTCTGTTTTCCCTACGCCGGTTGCGCCTATCATCAAAATGTTGTTGGGCACGATTTCATTTTTCATTTCAGGCTCGGCATTCATTCGCCTCCACCGATTACGTAATGCGATCGCCACATTGCGCTTCGCCTCCTGCTGCCCTACAATATATTTGTCGAGCTCCTGTACAATTTGTTGAGGTGTTAAGTATGTTGAATTAAGCATTATCAAATAGTAGTTAATAGTTAAGTCCATTTGTTATCAGTCAACTCTGTTAAATGATTAACTAATAACAAACAACGTATTTACGCCTTGCCTTCTGGTAAAATAAATGTCAACGGTTTGGCGACTTTATCTTTTAGCAAAGCCAATTTCAAAACCTGATCCACTGAATCGACATAGTGAAACGAAAGGCCTTTAATATAAGACTTCTCAATTTCCTGAATGTCGCGCTTGTTTTTTGCGCTAAGTATAATCTCCTTAATACCGCTGCGCTTGGCCGCCAGAATTTTTTCTTTGATACCACCTACAGGCAACACTTTCCCCCGCAATGTAATTTCGCCGGTCATAGCCGTCTGCGATTTTACTTTTCGCTGCGTGAATATTGAAGCCAACGAAGTCAACATGGTTATCCCCGCCGATGGACCATCTTTTGGTACTGCACCTGCGGGCACGTGAATGTGTAAATCATAGTTCTGAAAAATGCGATGATCGATCTGCAGCGAAGCGGCATTGGCTTTGAGGTACGAAAGTGCAGCAGTCGCCGATTCCTTCATAACATCGCCAAGCTGGCCTGAGATGGTAAGTGTACCTTTGCCACGGCTCAGGCTCGACTCAACAAATAAGATATCACCACCCACTTGTGTCCAGGCAAGTCCGGTTACTACACCAGCAAAATCGTTGCCCTGGTACATTTCTTCATCAAAAATTTCTGCACCTAAAATTTTTATTACTTCCTTTGGTGTTATCTCATCCAATATTTTCTCATCCATCGCTTTTGACTTGGCAATGTTGCGAACGACTGAACCGATTTTTTCTTTCCAAACTTCTCACTCCCGATTCGCGGGTATAGGATTCGATCACTTTCAATACACCTTCTTTTGAAAATTTTACATCGGCTGAAACCAGACCATGCTCTTTAATTTGCTTGGGGATCAAATGCTTCAATGCAATCTGTAATTTCTCTTCTACTGTGTAGCCCGTGAGCTCAATAATCTCCATACGATCGCGCAGTGCCGGATGAATTGTATCAAGGGCATTCGCGGTAGCAATAAATAATACTTTAGACAAATCATAATCTACTTCGAGGTAGTTGTCGGCGAAGGCATTGTTCTGTTCAGGATCTAGGACCTCAAGCAAAGCGGAAGAAGGGTCTCCTCTAAAATCAGAACGAACCTTATCGATTTCATCCAGTACAAAAACCGGATTAGATGATTTTGCCTTTTTTATGTTTTGCAAAATTTTTCCGGGCATTGCGCCAATGTACGTCTTGCGGTGGCCGCGCACTTCAGCTTCGTCATGCACGCCTCCGAGAGACATCCGCACGTAACTTCTGCCAAGCGATTTAGCAATGGATTTGCCAAGTGAGGTTTTCCCTACACCCGGAGGGCCGTACAAGCAAAGGATCGGTCCTTTCATGTCCTGCTTTAATTTCAATACGGCGAGGTATTCGAGGATACGCGTTTTAACTTTTTCCAATCCAAAATGATCTTTATCTAAAATCTTTTTGGCTTTCTTCAAGTCAAAATCATCCACTGTGTATTCTTCCCATGGCAAGTCGAGCATGAACTCTACATTGTTCATCATCAACGGAAAGTCAGGAGCCTGCGGGTTGGTACGCTGCAGTTTATCCAGTTCTTTATTAAAATGATCAGCGGCGGCCTTCGGCCATTTCTTTTCTGCGCCACGCTTGCGCAATTTTTCTATTTCCTTGTCAGGCCCGTCATAGCCGAGCTCGTCTTGCAGCACTTTAATTTGTTGACGCAAAAAATAATCGCGCTGCTGCTGATCGATATCGGTATGAACCTTCTTTTGTATTTCATGCTTGATCTCCAGCATTTGGATTTCTTTCAGCATATACTGCAGCAGCAAAGTACCCCGGTCGATGATATTGCTGACCTCTAAAATTTTTTGCTTGTCTGCAACTTCCACATTTAAGTTGGAAGCAAGGAAGTGCACTAAAAATGCAGTGCTGTTAATATTGTCGAGTGCTACTTGCGCTTCCTGTGGAATGTCAGGATTAAGTTTTAAGATTTTAGATGCAGCATCTTTCAGCGATTGTACGAGTGCCTCGACTTCCTTACTTTTAAGATCCAGTGCGGGCTCAATTTGCATCTCTACTCGGGCAGTAATAAAAGGCTCTTCGCCTACAAATTCTTTGATTGCAAACCGATTTTTGCCTTGTATTATAATTGTAGTGTTGCCGTCCGGAAGCACCAGCATCTTAATAATTCGTGCAATCGTGCCTAGGCGGCAAAGGTCTTCGATGGCTGGGTCTTCGGTCTGCTTATTTTTTTGTGCCACCACACCAATAATGCGGTTGCCTTGATACGCTTTTTTTATCAGGCGAATAGATTTCTGTCTTGTAACCGTAATCGGGATAACGACCCCAGGAAACAATACAGTATTTTTTATTGGTAAAATGGAAAGCTCCTCAGGCAAATCTTCCGGGCGAATATCAATCTCTTTTTCAGGATTGATAAGTTGGATCAGCTCTTCCGATTCCTCTTGTTCCATTGGTGATATTGCTATTTCTTTAAACATAAATGAGTGCCAATTTGACACAAAAAAAGTGCGACTCCTATTAAAATTGTAAAGACTTCACTAAGGGTCAATCGGTATGCCAATAATTGACCCGGGATTAAAGTTTTTGCTAATCACACATTTTTCAGCCACTTTTCGTTACATGATCGAACAACAGATCAACGTGAAAACCTTTTTAGCAGGTATGTTTTTTGGTGTTTTGTGCCTTGCCTGCCAAGATTGTTTCGCTCAGAAAAAGAAAACGAAAAAAGCTGAGGTGATTCAGCTCAAAGATTCAACGACCTCTTTCGGTCAGTCTGACATATTCGCGTTTCCGAATACTAACTTGGTTAGGTTCTATTCTGATGTAGCTAAAATCAAACATATCAAAGACTTGGAAGCCGCCAATAACCAACAGGAAATGTACGTTGCTCTCAAGGATTATGTAAAGAATTTTGGAATCGATAATTTTTCTAAAAATGTACCCATGCTTTGGAAGCTGGCGCAACTCGCGGAGAAATTCGGACCAAAGGACGAATCTATTTTGTGGTACAGACTTGCAGTAAAACATCATCAGCAGGGAATTAATGTCAATGATCTTTACAAAAAATACGATTCAGTAGAGACGGATAAGAAAGAATATTATGTGCCGCTCGAACACTATTATGAGCTCGTCAACTACCGGAAAGAAATCGACACGCTTCGCCCACCTCATTCAGTGCTGGAACCGATGGGCGACCATATCAATTCCGCAAAAGAGGATTACGGCCCTGCAATTGGCAACGTAGATTATGTTTTGCTTTTCACATCCAAGCGTAATGCACATCCACAGCGCGCTTACAATGAAGATATTTTCTTTAGTCTGAAAGTTGACGGCGCATGGACTACAGCCGAAGAATTCAAAACTATTAACACCGGTTTCAATGAGGGCTCCGCTTGCCTGAGCCTCGATGGAAAATATTTATTTTTCTCCCGATGCAATGCGCCTGGCTCGTTTGGCAACTGTGACTTGTATGTGGCGCAACTTAAAAAAGACAGCACGTGGGGCGACATCAAAAATCTTGGGCCAAACATCAACAGCAAAGGGTGGGAATCACATCCGTCGGTGAGCCACAGTGGCGACACACTTTTTTTTGCTAGTAACCGCATCGGCGGATTTGGTTTATCAGATATCTACTTTTCTATGAAAGATAAAAAAGGAAACTGGACTCGTGCGCAAAATGCGGGACCGGTTATCAACACTGCTAAGAGTGAAGTCAGTCCTTTTTTCCATCATAAGTTCAATGTGCTTTATTTTAGTTCGGATGGGCAGCCGATCAATTTTGGCGATTTCGATATTTATAAATCGTACCGGCAAAGAAATGGTACTTGGGGCGAGCCACAAAACATTGGTCCATTAGTAAATGGCGCAGGCAGTGAATATTATTTTACTATTGATTCGAAAAGTCATGATCTGTACTATGCACGTTCATCAGAAAATGACATTAAAAACCTCGACTTATTTTCATTCCCCGTTCCGATGGAGGCACACCCGGAAGCTATCGCGAAATTGAATGGTCATGTGAAAGATCCTTCAGGTAAGCCAGTGAAAGGAATCGTGTCGGTAGTTGATTTGGATGACGGTGTTGAGGTGGCGCCTAAGTTTCTGCGCGAAGATGGTTCTTATGATTTTAGCCTGATCAACAAAAGGAATTATTTGTTGATAATTCAAGGGGATGATTTCTTTAGGATAGAAGAACTTTTTTTTATGGAAGGAGATCGTCAGGTTAATCACGTGGCCGAACCGATTGCCAGTAAGATTGCTTTTAAGTCGTTGGAATTTGAAAACGGCAAATCGGAGATATTGGTGTCAATGCATAATGACCTGGCGAAGGTTGGAAATTTTTTGATTGACCATCCTGAAGAAAAACTTAAGATTTCGGGCCACACCGATTCGTCAGGTAATGAAGAAACTAACCTGAGGCTTTCACAAGAACGAGCCGATGCCATTCGTATTTATCTGATCAACGAATTTAAAATTGACGGCTCTCGTATCACAGCTATTGGCTATGGAAGTGCCAATCATATTGTAGAAGAAGTTACAGACGAGCACAAGCAGCTTAACCGCAGGGTGGAGTTTGAATTGATAAAAGACTAATCTGAATCTCCGAACGGCCTATGAAAGAAATATGGCCATTTCTTCCTCTTCAATAACAATATCGTCTTCGCCAATCTCATCAAACGGATTTTCAAGCTGATCTTGAATATTATCCAAACTCACGAGAATGAAACTGTATAGAATGGGCATCACATATTCAAGTTGCGCGGAGAAATCATGAAAGGTGCTGGCGAAATAAGGGCCATAAATAATCGGGAATGTATAAATGAAAATTTTACTGTAAGCCCGAAGGGTGATTGGCGTGCGGTAACGATGAACGATACGCATGTTGTCAAAGGCGATGATCATCTTACTGATATACTGACTCACACGTGATATCTCACCACTCTGCACACCATGATTGCGAAACTCCATCGTGAGAGATGAAAGTCTTGAAAAGAGATCGTAAATTTTTTTCTCATGTTCATCCCACACAGCATTACTTTCCGCTTTGAGCATTGTTTTCAGTGTTAGCAACATTTCAGTTAAAAGCGCACGCCCTTTGGTAGCTAAATCATTTTCTTTATTGGAAGGCCAATCGCGTGAAGCGTAGTAAATAGCAATGGCATGCCCCTTGAAATCTGACAGTCGTTGCAATGCCGTTTCTCTCCGTGTATATGCTGAGCCAATGCTGAACACCACGGGAAACACAATAGCAATGCCGATGAGCATGTCGGGAAATTTTGCCGTAAGGCCAAAGTGAAAACAGACATAGCTGGAAAGTACCGCCAGTGCTGTTAAAATGAATGTCTTATAATTGATGATGAGCTTGAGGCTTCGAAAGATTTTGATCATGGAGTATGTGGAAATGAATTGGCATTCAATTTTCCGAAAAGAAGTGATATTAACAAATTGTTAAGCGAAGAGATCAGATCTTTCTCTTTGAGGTAGTGGCGACTCTAATTCTTCTTGTCCAACTCGGGCAATACAAAATCATCAAGTGCGCTTGGCAGTTTTATCATTGCCTCAATGTCTTTCACGGTACGAGGTGCCGAGGATGATAGATGTTCGTAACCATCTTTGGTGATGAGATAATCATCTTCTATTCGTACAGCTATACCCCACCATTTCTTATCGCAAGCTGAGTTGTCAGGAATATAAATACCGGGTTCGATAGTGATTACCATGTTCTCTTGCAAAGTTTCATAAGGTCCTCGGTCATGCACGTCAAGCCCGATATGATGGCAACAGCCGTGCGGATAATACCGATGCTTGTCAGTTTCATTTTGAATGATACCGAGTTCTTTTAATCCTTTGTTGATTACATCGCGGGTAGCCTTATATAAGTCGCCAAACGGGGCACCGGCTTTGCAAACTTTCATTGCTTCTTCCTGGGCTTTTAAAACCAATTCATAAATCTGCCTTTGTTCGGGAGAAAATTTTCCGTTTACCGGAATAGTGCGAGTGATATCGGCTGTATAGCCATGGAACTCCGCACCTAAGTCCATCAATATTAATTCCTTATTGCTGACACTCGGCTTGTAGTTGTCAATATAATGTAGAATGCAACCGTTATGGCCTGCGCCAACGATAGACGGATAACCCAGATCTTCGGCCTGATATTTTTTAAAAACAAATTCATGGATACCTTCAATCTCTCGCTCGCTCATGCCCGGCTTGATGGCCTTCATTACTTCAACCTGACCGGCACAAGAGATTTTTACTGCTTTACGGATCATATCTAGTTCTTCTTTGGTTTTGATGCCGCGCAAATTGTCCATGATCCCTTCAAGAGAATTTGCATCCAAATTATTTTTTATTGGCTCTACAGCCAATGTGGGATTATTCTTTTCAGGATAATGCGTCTTTGATTTAAACTGCACTATTAAATCATACATATCAGACGAGTCACGCGGATTGTTACGCACATCGTTTTGAAAATCCATGAAAAGAATAGAAGTGAATTTAGAGAAATCGACATTATAACGTTTGAACTCCGAATTGTTAAATGCCTGCTCGAAACCAAGTTTATCTTTCACACCGTTGTCGCCAAGCCTGCGACCGGTCCATTGTTCGGCGCGCTCATTGCGAGGTTGCACAAAAATGATTTCATCGTATTTCGTTCCGTTGCTGGAAGTTTGAGACTCTTTGAATATGAACAACAAGGCATCGGGCTCTTTGTAACCGGTGAGATAAAAAAAGTCGGGGTCTTGATGGTAGACATATTCTACATCATTGGCTCTATTGCGCACCGGATTGGCGAAAAAGACTGCTACGGAATTAGCTGGCAATTTTTCTCTCAATTTTTCTCTCCGTTCTTTATAGAATACTTTCGTCAAAAAATCGTTAGGCTGATCTGGCTCTTGGGCCGCCGCCTGAAGAAAGAGGATTGAAATAAAGGCAAGAGTCAATGGCAACTTCATAAACATGTGTTTTATGCAAATTAAATATTTCTTAGCCAAATGAATTTGTTCGTCTTTTCTGGTTTCAAATTTTT
>Ga0206934_1024_pt1 | contig 45930 bp, 37 predicted proteins | sample Alteio_BWOrgHeat_16_FD_152932 | JGI IMG/M metagenome (GOLD analysis project Ga0206934, IMG submission 152932) | Enriched cells from forest soil in Barre Woods Harvard Forest LTER site, Petersham, Massachusetts, United States -... | ecosystem: Environmental > Terrestrial > Soil > Temperate forest >...
ACTCACCTAAAAGATATTACTTAACATTAAGCTTAACTCCCCTCTTTCTTAGATGATCAAGGACATTTTGCGGAAGTGTTTTTATTTTTTTATAAGTCGCATGCTGTTGGCGACTGCTGTTAAAAATAGTCATAACAGTATCCTTATTGCTGATGAGAACGTTTAGTTGATTGCAGTTCTGTATTGCAATCTGCTTTCGCGACTCATCATTAAAATCGGATGGCTCAACCTCGAAGTAAAAAATACCTCTTCGCTTTAAGCTATCAATACTTGGTAACGCGCACGAATTATAGAAACCATAAGAGAGGGTATCTATTGATATACCTTTCTCAGGGTTGTCCACATATTCCCAAAGAAAAAGAACAAAATTATTTGAATAGTATTTATAGGAGGACGGCTCATCAACACTTTGAAACAAATAGTTCTTCAAAAGAATGTCTTGTGCAGAAATGATTCGCGATAGCACCGCGAATGCAATATTGATACTCAACATCATTCTGTGGAAGTGAATCCAGCGCCTGAAAAAATAATTCCGTGTTACTTTCCGAAGTGGTATTAACATAAGGCAACGTGTTTCTTCGAGTGAAATGCCCGCCCGTTTCATCGCTTCGTTCAATTATAAAGCTGGTGTATTGCCTTTAAACAAACGACTTGGGCCACTTTAGTAAAACAATTTTGTCTGCGAACTGCGCGCTTACATTCATAGGCGGAGTCAGTCCAACCGAATCTTGCAAACCCAAATAAAACATTCCCGTATCGAGTTTTATTTTTACGTCTTTATTGGCGACATACACTCGATAGAGATAGCGTTCATCTTCTTTAGCTGTAGTGTCTTCGAATCCAAGTGCTGAAAGTTTTGCCGTTTGAAATGAATGATCTGCCGACAGCAATGCAAATGAAAATCGCTGCTCAAGCTCTTTCGATCGATTAGCAACTTCTGTTAAAGTACTTGTCTGCGATAAGCTTGTCTGAAAAGAACTGCCATAAATCGCTTGTGCCGCAATGGCAGAGTGATCATTGCTCTGAGCGTCAACCTCCCATTCTTTAAGTGGCCTCGGCTTAATTGGGGAGTTTGTCAGAAAGACTTTTTCCGGTCTCGCTAAAATTTCTTTGTTCCTGGCAATTGAGTAACGTTCAATCCAATAGCCCTTTTGATTGCCCTGCGACCACGCGAAAGAAGTAGTTGGCGCCCATCGTAATAAAATTGCTTTCCCTTTTGCCTTCGCTAAAAGTTTAACGCCTGATTTTACTTGTGCGTCCGCGAACGGTCCAGTGAAGAACAGAATGAAAAATATAAGTGAGCCCCGTTTCATTAATCGCCAATTGGATTGTAGAGTATCACTTGTTTGGATGAGTTTACTTTTTGCTGATTCGGCAACGTATAGCGAACATTCATTTTGTAATTGCCCTTCAGAATCATTGGAAACTGGCCCCATAGAATTTTTTCCTTCCGCGGATACGTGGTAGTCTCCGACAAATACCGGTTGGCCACTTGTTGCTGGATATCCTGAAAATCGTAATACATGTAATTCAATAAATCATAGACATAATATTGACTTGACGAGGATGGCACATACTGCGGACTGTTCTGATCCAACTCAGCGTCGTCGGGAGTTTGCGCGAGAATTACCGCTTTGACTGGAGGCACGCCCAAATCATTCGGAGTTCTGTTCTTAATTAAAATATCGCCATCAAGAGGATAACCTTCGTAAATGAGCGGATAAGCGAGATTGTTGTAGTATTGATTATCGGATAAGTCAGCTTCAAAACTTAGTAGCGGTTTGAAGCCTGTATAGCATGATCCGTACAATTCCACTTTATCAAAAGACTCATCGATGTCAAAAGATTCTTTCAGATAATGGACACGCCAAGGAATTCTTAATCCTCGCAGAACTATTGAAAGATTTTGCGCTGCAACCTTATCTGATAAAACGCCATACTTACTTGACCTGAAAAAAGAAGAGAATATTGTTTTCTCCTGCAATTGCGTAATGCTTCCCTGGGCTTGTTGGGTTTTGACTTCAGTATTGATGTCTTGTCCGGGTGAGTTCACCTTATTGGCTACAGCATTTACATTGCGATCAATTGCTCCTGACTGTGTCTTTGGTACGTTGAGCAATTCGAATGCATAAACTTGTGAGGTCTTAAGGTTTGAATTAGGAATCGCAAAATTTATTGATGCATCAGTATAAGTAAAACTAAATGACGCTTGGCTGCCACTAAGATTATCGAAACGGCCCACCTGCATCCACTCGGCTCCAGGATTGAAAAGATAAGGCTGTCCTTTTTTCAGTTTTATATAACCGGCATTGCTTTCGTCTTTATAAAAATTCAATTGCCCAATGACGGGATAACTATAATCAACATTGGTAAGTGGAATATAATCGGGAGCAGTACCTGTAGTAAAAGCCACTTCTTGCTTTTCAGTAACCGGTTGGCCGTTCTGAATTACTTTTTGCCACGAACCTGAAACCATTTTTTCAAAGCTGACCTGAACAGAAGATTTGATTTGCTTTTGCGGAGGAAGAACATCGAAAGTATTAAATGCAGCTACGGTATGAGAGTCGTTCCACTGCAATGTGCCGGCGATAGCAGTTCCGTCAACAGTCAGGCTGAAGTAGTCGAGGTTAATCCTGTACTGCTGTTGACTGTTGTTATCAGAAAAATTAAATTCCTTATTGATAGCGAGATTAAAAACTGCCTGAGGATTGTTAAAAACATTTACTGCAGTTTCGCCAATTCCAGGAGTCAGTTGAGAGATTACTGCAATGTTGCTGAGTGCGCTGTCATCGCTTTTCTGAATAAACTTACAATCATTGCCCAGTGTAACCTGAAACGAGCATTGCCCACTGACTAATCCTCCCAAGACACTGAAATATCCGCCCACAGTGCCCCGCATCCATATCGGATTGGGAAGCTTGGCTTGAAGAACAGCGGCCGCACCTACACTTAGAATTTTTACATTCTTAGATCCGAAAAAGAGATTGACGTGTACACCAATTTCACCAGTAAAATAAGCGTAAGCTTGACCGTTGGCGTACCAGCCATTAATTCCGATGCGACTGTTACTTCCTTCGCAATATGTATTGCCATAATTTTTTAGCATGATGTCGAAGCCAGCACCTGCACTAAAATTTGCGTAGAAGATTAAAAAGGTGATGTCGCCGGTCTTTACGCTGACCGAAGCGCCAAATGCAAAGCCGGCTCCCTGACTTATTGCGTTGAGGTCTTTCATGTAGTCGAGATCAACACCTCCTAAGATTTGTGATACTTCTGGCGGTGGTGGCGGACTTCCGGGAATTGTAGAGCCAACCATGAAGTAACTGCTGGCATTCGCCCGAATGGGTCCGATGCCGATGCTTATAGTGAACCGTTGGTCAGGTGTGCCTACATAGACATACCATTCCGCTGGCGAAAAATGGAGAACTGCATCTCCGCCGCCATTAATGAGTCCACTAGCGATATTGATTTTAGTGTCGAAGTTTCCATGCAACGTGCTACTTTCAAAATCATAAGAGATAAATACGTGAGCAGATATCCCTCCTTTGTCTCCGGCAGCAGAACCAATATTGCCATGAATTGAATTTGCCGTTGCAATTTCCTGATCTGTAATTTTAGAAATTAAACCGTTGCTTCTAAGTTTCGATGACTTCTCCAAGTCTCCAATATTGGACGTCATCTTGCTAACTGTTGACTTCAAATGATCAATCGATGATTCGAGTCCGTCGGGTGTAGCTATGTAAGCATTGCCGGTAAGCGAAATAGATTGAATGCCACCGCCCTTAAAAAAGTCGACTTCGAATGTTACATCCGATGTGAATGCTTTTTCGTCGGGCAATGACCCGACATATACAATGGCCTTTATTCCCAAACCATTGTTGAGAGCTGGTACATAAGAAACACCAGAAACTGTTTTTCCCAACGGGCTTGAATTGCTCTGATCCATCTTCATACGGTAATAAGCACCACCGCCAAAACCAAAAAATCCAACATTGGCAATGAATGGAATGCCAGGCGTAAACTTCGTCATGGCATCTGCATACCAATATCTTTCGCCTTTTAGATTTCCGAAGATCGCACTTGCATTAACGCTGATCTTCGACATGAATGTGGCATGCAGTGAGCCATTAAAGCCATCGCCATAAACAGCGTCCTGACTATAAAAAGCCAGCGAGCCTTTGAACTTAAAAGCATCTCCATGATCAACGTTAATATCTATACTCTTGACATCTATCTCCTTAAAATCCCAATGCTGCATTCCATTGAGATTGGCCATTTGTCCGATAATTGTTAGTCCCGCATCGGCGGCGAAAGCACCCACTGATTCATCGACGAGATTCAGTTTCAAATCAAAATTTAGTCCTACCTGATCTGCTGTGATATTTTTTATAGAAACCTTTCGGATGCTTATGGGAAAACCGGCCATTGCCTGTTGGGCGACCTCTGAGCCGAAAGAAAAATTTCCAACTTGTATATAAGGCTGGACAGATTGGACTTGCAAATTCTCGAACGAAATATCTGCCAGTCTTACTCCCTGTCCTCCGTCACTTAGTTTGGCAGCGATATCCATTTTGCCATTGAGTATTGCTTTCGGAAGGAAGCGATCATCGTCAACTTTTATTTCAAGGCTTGAGCCTTTATAAATCTCTACTTTGCCGGTTTGAAAAATGCTGAACTGCATGTCTTTGGTTGAGATGATATCAAACAAGTATTGATTGTTTGCACCAATGGATGCGAAGTATTTGAATGCATTTTGCTGATCCGAAATAGGAACGACAATACTTCCTTTAAAACCGGCATGCTGAATCTGGTTTGCCATCATCGACACCGCCAGTGAGTCTACAGAAAAAGCCCACCCGCTCATGTCTCCATTATTCAATGCTATCAGGTTGGAACCGGCAAAAGTGCCCGACACCCCCTGGCTATCAATCAGCAAATCGGTAGCAGCTAGTGAGGCGCGTGTATTTTGATTACTCTTGAATTGTTTTGGTAGCCGTATTGAAAGCTGCCGCAAATAGACGCCTTGCCAAAGGTTCGACAGTGAAGCATCACTCTGATTGGAATATCCTTTTGGAAAAACAATGCTCGGTGAATTTCTAACATCAGAGAAATCAAATACAGCATCAGTAATTTTAAATCCAAAGCCATTCAAGCCGGCCACCTGAAAATCTGGCAAGCTGATCTGCACCAACAAATCATTCCAGTTGGCTATTGTTACCTGAAAGGATGATGCAACATTGCCGGACTGTATTGTTCCGTTACTGTCTTCGGGCACCAACAAATCGCGCGAAAAAAGAACCTGAGCATCGAGATTCATTTCGCGAAACCCATCGCAGTCCATACGCACAAAAGTTCCGCCTGTGCCGCCCTTACCTCCTTTTAGTATTAGTTGTGATTTGTCGCCGTTAAAATTGATTGCATAATCACCCAGCAACATCAATTTAGCATCGCCAATGATTCCACCAGCTTTGCTAAACTTGATACCTTGCCCCATGAACGACAACATCTTGCCGTTTTGTGGAATTTCAAATTGCATATACACATCAACTTCGGCGTAGGAAGGCTTGAGCCGAATGGCACTGATTCCAATATCATAGTTTAGGCCGCTGATTAATTTCCCAATACCCACTGGCAGTTCAAAGCCGGTAACATTATTAAGGTTAGTAACATAATTCTGCGTCTTCCGGATTTCTGAGATAACTGATGTCGCCTGATTGATATAGAATTGAAGAGAATCTCCGTCTTGTGATAAAACTGGCAGCAGTCCGTCTTGAAATAAATTATTCGTCTTTATATATGGGTTAATAGATTCTTTACTGTCCCCTTTCCGGGATAATGAATCGTGGTTGATGTTTGAGTACGAGAAATGGCTTAGAAAAAGGATAATTATCGCTATCCAAGTTCTTATTGATCTAATAAGAGCATATGGCAAGAGCTTTTGTCTATTTAAAGTCGATTGCATTTTATAGATTAAAACTTTGAATCATCGATTATGTAATTCCTGTTCTTCCGAAACCAATGCCTCACTATGCCGAGAGATTTTTTGTAATCGTTGGTTTTAATGTCACCGCTGCCATCAAGAGCCAGCGGATAATTCTTAATAACCGGAGCCAGTTGTTCCATTATCCGATACCCGCAAGGAATTGCCGAGGGTGAGTCGTTATTGACCGATTCACAACTAAGCTTATCGCTCATTAGTATTTCGATCACGTAATCAATAGCCTGCCTTTGCCGCGTATAGATTAAGTCCGGGAAAAGATTATTCACTACAGCATCGTTCACTTCAAGCTTACGAGCTCTGTGCATGACATCGTGTATTGCATCAGCATCGCCCAATCTGGATAAGGCTAGTAATGCACTCCAGCGAATTGTCGGAGAATTGTGAGGCGTTATATAATCCTTCAACTTGATTATGGATTTCTGAGGTCCTGCAAAGCCTATGATTCTTATTAAGTCTTCGAGATGTGGGTATCGCCTGTCAAGAAAGCTCAGCAAGCTGTCTTGCACACTCACATCAATATCCTTTTTGGAATATTTTTTTAGAATCTTATATAGTGCAGTGCTCTTTCCACTACGGATTTCTGAAAAATAGGAACTCAGATTGTCGGCTGGCTGAGCAACAACGCTTAAATAAGAACAAGAGAAAAAGAAAATTATTAATCGGCAGTGCATTTATGTTGTTTTGGGTAAACATAAAGGCTCTGTTATCCGCAATTGGCGATTAACGATTAATCGGCAGGAATTTTTAGCGGACGGTGGGAATTTTCCCGTCGTATTCCGGGAGTTTACCCGTTGTATCTGTCTAGGATTTTACAAGTACGGCGTCAAGCCGAGGAATTATTCTTTGTCGCCGAATGACTAAAAATGAGATTTTAATTCTTGATTGCCTGTGCAGGATTACCAAAAACCGTATCGCCTGCTTTGATGGGCGCAACTACCACCGAGCCTGCACCAACACGTGCGCCTTTGCCAATTGTAATCCCGGAAACAATTGTCACTCCAGAACCAATAAATACTTCATCTTCAATTTTTACGCCCGGATTTATTGTGCTTCCTGCACCTACCTGCACAAAGTCTCCAAGCTGAGCTTCTACTCCTATCGAAACTTTAGTATGTATAATACAGTGGCTACCTATTTTGGAGCCCGGAGCGAGGTAAGCCAGGTGGTCGATAAAGTTTCCATAACCAATATCGGCCTTTGTTGAAATTGTAGCCTGAGAATGAACTGCATTTGCCGGTTGCACATGTCTGACTTCGTGAAGCATCTTCACCAGGTTCTTGCGAAACTTATTATCATCGATTGCTACAAAAGCCTCGCACTTTTTTCCAATTAGCTTTAAGAATCCGTCATCGTCCGTTGCTCCTAAAACAACAACTTCATCTACCTCTTTCTGATGGAGTTTTTTGTCGTCATCCAAAAAACCGTAGATGACAATCTCATTTTTTTCAAAAATCTCTTTTGCCGCTCGGCCTAAATAATTTGCTCCAAAAATAATTACCGGGTTTTTCATTCGGCAAAGATAGAAATTTCAAATAGTTTGATGACCCGATGAGAATTTCTCTTTCACATATCCAAGAAGTGGGTTGCGATACGCAAATACAAAAACAAGAAACGGCAAGAAGCCCACGCGGTATCGGGAAAGTGTACCAAAATTTGGAGTAGATAAAGCTAGAAAAACACACAATACCACGCAATAACTCAGTAATGCAAAAACTAAAAGCTTCCATGGTGATTGAAATGTCTTTTTTGCATTACCCAATGATGTCACAAAAAGCAACAGAATAAAAAGGTTTTCTACTGAGGCTATTAACCCGAGCAGTCCATGTCCTTCTCCTATGAATGGTCTGAAAATTCCTGACACGATTGCCCATGGCATGTTGATTATTACACTCGTCCATGTTGCCTGAAGCTGATAGAAGTGAATCAGGTTATTATCCATCGAAATATCTGTGAAGGCCTTATGGTTGGAGATGATCATTTCCAGAAAGTCTGTGGGATAAAAATTTGGATGAGAGAAGCTTGTAATCGCCCCAAGCACCACAAGCAGAATGATCCACGTGCCCATTGGGTGTTCTTTACTCCAGGAGAATCTTGTGCTTATTGATTTTGTTGCAAACGAAGTTGCAGAGGAAATAAAAAAGACCGCGACCCAATAGTATTTCAAACTCCAAACGATCCAGCAGGTAATTAAAATCAACGGCCAATATAACCTCTCTATTTTTTCATTTGTCATTATTGAAAGAAAGACGGCTGACAGAAAATAAATACAACTAAGCGCCAAGGCTTCTTTCTCAAGGCCGCTGCTCCAAAAGACAATCGACGGGAAAAACAAAAATGCCAGTGCCGACGCTAACTCAGAATCTTGGAAAATGACGGTGATCTTGTTGTGCAGTTGCCAAGAGGCCACAAACGCGAGCAACGAAAAATACGCGGCACACACCCAATAGCTATCCATGCTCAACCAACAGAACACACTTATTATTTTGATAAAAAAAATTGAGCGCAAATCCTGATTAATGGTTGAAATATTCAAGTTTTCACCAAATGAGAACAATGTCCTTAAATAAGAAAAGAAATCATTGTGTGCGATGGCCGAAAGTTTTTCCGCATCGGCAAAAAATTGCCATGTGTCATTGGCTGAATAATAATACGTATACACTACTCCAACACTAAGGCCTGCAACCAGATGAAAGATAAATGCTAACCAAAATAATTTCCGATTGGTTACACCCGCTCTTTTTTCCAAAGCATAAACCGCAAGGATTATTAGTAGGAAGTGAACAATTGTCAAAACGATTTTCACAAGTCAGGTTTTAAAATTGAAATCCCGATGTTGCAGTTCAAGCATTGACGCTTCTGACAAAAATTATTGTGCAGTTCAATCAATGCCTGTGAATCGAAGGCCGTCTTTACTTTTAATCCAAGGTCTAACCATGTACGTGTAATCTTATTTTGCTCCGCAGGTAATTGCTGCAAAAAGTTTACAGCACTATCAATATACGATTGTTCGTCTTTATATTTTCCGTAAGCAACCAGCAATGGCGCAACAGTATTGATCACAATATTTTGAATACTAGAATTACCTAATCCTGGCACAATACCTTTGGCCTTCTTTCCAAAACGATAATGAAGCTTCCAGTAGTCAGATTGGGCGTGAGAAAGAAGTCTATCAACTGACCTGCCAGCATCCAATGATGTGAGATTCGAAAAAATATTCTTCGTTGAAAAAAGTAAAGCTGCAAATTGAGCCAGCCGTACTGTTGGAAAATTGGCGGGTCTCAAGCGGAGAAATCGCCATTGTGAAGGATTCAGCTTCGAATCTTGCAGAGAAAACTTTTGCTCCAGTAAATGGTATTCTCTAAAAAGCTGAGTCACATATTCGTCCTTAGTTTTGGTCTCGAGCATGCCTGCCTGTCCAAATAGCAACGCTTCGACCAGAATCAACTGACTTTGTTTTTGAACGATTTTGTAAGGCAGAGATTTACTCAGTTGAAAAAAAGGATCGGAATTAGTTTTGAAGCCAAAATTCTTTGCAAGCAATTGATAAGTTGTCTCTTCCCAGTCGCCATTATTGAGTTTTACAAGTTCATGCACACGCTGTGCTTTTGTTTCGAGGCGTTGCATCAGAGCCTTATCCAGCATTGAGAACTTAACCAGTTCACTGACGTGCCCAAATGATCTTTCGCAAGCGATGGCGGCGGGGTTACCAATCAGTTTTTGATATTCTTTAAGGACTGATTCATTAACTTTGTTTTTTAATTCCAACGTTGCGAGAGGAGTTCCGTCCTTTCTATAAACAGGTTTATTATTTTCCCAGACCACATGAAGCACTACATTTTCATAAGCAGAGTCAACGTCGTGTTTGTGAGCATACCAATCCGAGCTTTTTATATGTATCTCAATATTTCCCGCCCATTCTATATCTGCTATCCTGACTTTTGCATTTGAAAAGTCAGGGCCGGCATTGGTGTTCATATTGCCCGTCTTCAAAATCGAGATTGCTTCACCTTCCGTTGCACATAAATTCTTCTTGTCAAAATATTGAAACTGCCAGAGGTAGTGAAGAAACGATTCGTTCATATTTCGATTTACAATTTTATCAACCGAAAATCAATTAAGCTATTTCCAATTTGATCCTCAACTTATCAAATATGACTGATGAGTAGAATCGGATTAGTAGAATTGAAAAGGAATCTTGAGAAATGAGAGATTGAAAAGCGGATAGGATTTGTGTCGTTTAATACTTGAAATTTTCAATTAATAATTTCTCCATCTGCCGTTGAGTATTTCGTGCCTCCGTTCTTGCTGCCTCAGCAAAATCTTCTTTACCCGATGCATAAATAATAGCGCGCGAAGAATTAACGAGTAGTCCACATTGATTATTCATACCTGCCTTTGACACTGCTTCCAAATCTCCGCCCTGTGCGCCAACTCCAGGCACGAGAAAAAAATGATCGGGCGCCAACATCCGAATCGCTCCAATTTTGTCAGCATGCGTTGCACCAACTACATACATCATCTGATCGGGTGTAGCCCAAAGCTGCGAAGTTGAGATTACTTCTTCGTAAAGAAATTTTCCATCTCGCATTTCCATCAACTGAAAATCTTCACTGCCTTTGTTTGAGGTATGGATCAGCAGGATTATCCATTTATCAGAAAATTCTAAAAACGGCTTCACCGAATCCTCGCCCATGTATGGCGCCACCGTAATCGCATCAAAATCCATTTGCTTAAAGAATGCTCGTGCATATATTGACGAAGTGTTGCCGATATCACCGCGTTTGGCATCAGCAATCGTGAAGCAATCTTTTGGAATATAGTCCAGTGTTTTTTTGAGACTCTCCCAACCTTTTGAACCTAACGCTTCATAGAAAGCGGTGTTGGGTTTGTAGGCAACACAATAATCCTTTGTAACATCGATGATCTGCTTATTAAACTCAAATACAGGATCGTCAAACTTTAGAAGGTGCTTGGGTATTTTCTCCAGATCGGTGTCGAGACCAACACAGAGGTAGGATTTCTTCTTTTTGATTTGCTCGAAGAGTTGTGTACGATTCATAGCAAATACTCACCTCAAATCAATCACTTCAACGCCGGGGAATTTTTTGGGATCGAATGTGAAGTAAGAATCTTCAATTTTTATGTTGGGTGTAAATTTGGTGATCGTGTATTTGTAACGGTTGCCGCCTTTGTCAAACATTGTCCAACTCTGTACACTCTTATCTTTTTTGGAGATCATCATTTTAACCTTAAAATACTGAGCGTCCTTTTTTTCCGGCACCAAATCTACCTCATCACAAAGCACACTGGCTTCGGTCTTGTCTCCCACCAACAAATACTTAAACCCCTTCTTATACATTTCAAAAATCTTTGAAGGATTCAAGTCGTCTGATTTTGGATCGAAGTTATCTACGTTTACTTCCTTATTGCCCGGTAAGTACGTCCACACCGTAGTGCCGTTATTATATACCTGCTGCTCTTGCAATTCCAATCGGTACTTGTCGCCCTTCACTGTCACTTTGCCTTTGAATTCATCTTTAACTCCGGCCGATTCATTAATAAGTGTTGAGGTGAGATTCACTTCAAAAGCAGCAATGGCTTTGTATTTCTTACTCATCGCCTCCAGAACTTCCAAAGCTTTGGGATCGTATTGTGCCGTTGCCGATTTTAGAAACAAGGTTCCGATAAAAATTAAAAGCAGTTTTTTCATTTCAATAGTATTACGATTGACTATGTTTTTCTTTAAGAGCACTCAATAATTGTTCCAAACTCATCGGGTCTTTAATGAGCACTTCACGCGCTTTACTTCCTTCAAACGGTCCAACGATACCAGCCGCTTCCAACTGATCAATCAGACGACCAGCCCTGTTATAACCCAATTTTAGCTTTCGCTGAATCAATGAAGTACTTCCCTGCTGATGCGCAACAATGAGTTTGGCAGCTTCTTCAAATAAAGCATCACGCTCCGACAAATCAACCGTAGATGCCCCGCCTTCATCTTCGCCTTCAAACTCCGGAAGCATATAAGCCGAATCATAGCCACGCTGTGAGCCAATAAAGTCTACAATTTTATCCAGCTCAGGTGTGTCAACAAACGGGCTTTGCAACCTGATAATTTCTGAGCCAGCAGAAAGAAGCATGTCACCCTGACCAACTAATTGATCTGCACCGCCGGTATCAAGAATAGTGCGTGAATCTATTTTGGAAGTTACTCTAAATGAAAGACGTGCCGGGAAATTGGCTTTGATCACACCTGTGATGACGTTCACCGATGGTCTCTGCGTAGCAACTACCAAATGGATGCCAATGGCTCGCGCCAATTGTGCGAGTCGAGCAATTGGAGTTTCTACTTCTTTACCTGCCGTCATCATCAGGTCGGCCAACTCATCAATTACTAAAACTATGTATGGCAAAAACCTGTGACCTTCTTTCGGGTTGAGTTTGCGCGACACGAATTTCGCGTTGTATTCTTTCAGGTTTTTGGCGCCGGCATCTTTCAGCATCTCATACCGGTTCTCCATTTCTATGCAAAGCGAGTTGAGTGTGTACACTACCTTTTTCGTATCGGTGATAATTGCTTCTTCGCTGTTAGGCAACTTAGCGAGATAATGTCTCTCTATTTTGCTAAACAAGCTCATCTCCACTTTCTTAGGGTCAACCAAAACAAACTTCAACTGACTTGGATGTTTTTTATAAAGTAAGGAAGTAAGTATTACGTTCAGTCCCACCGATTTTCCCTGGCCCGTCGCGCCAGCCACCAACAAGTGCGGCATCTTGGTCAAATCCATGATGAACAATTCATTGGAAATTGTCTTGCCCAAAGCGACAGGAAGCTCTTTGTCTGTTTTAATAAATGCCTGTGAAGCCATCACCGAGCGGATGCTTACCATCTCACGGTTTTTGTTGGGCACTTCTATACCTATAGTTCCCTTGCCGGGAATAGGTGCGATGATACGAATGCCAAGCGCGGCTAGGTTCAATGCAATATCATCTTCCAGATTTTTGATCCGCGATATTTTGATACCCGCCTCAGGTACGATTTCATACAATGTCACCGTGGGCCCGATAGTAGCCTTGATGCTACTGATACCAATCTTAAAATTGGTAAGTGTGGCTACAATCTTGTCTTTGTTGGCATTGAGCTCTTCTTGAGTTACCTGCACCTTGCCTACCTCATATTCATTGAGAAGTTCTAACGGCGGGAAGCGATAACCACTTAGATCCAATGTTGGATCATAAGCTCCTTTTTCTTCAACGAGTTGTTCGGCTAGCTGATCGGTGTCTGACTTTGGCTCTTCAACAATCAGATCGAGTTTTTCAGGCTCTACTTCCAGTTTTATTTCAGGTTTTGCTGCTTCAACTTTTGGTTTATTTACCAACAACACGGGCTCAGGGATTTCTTCCTGCTTTACAGGCCAGTTGTCAAGATCATCGCTGTATGGTGACACTGTTTCCTCCGCAGGTTCGAGTGCATCATTTCCCATGGGCTTAGGATCGCGCACCTGAAATGCGTTGATGGTAGTGACGTTGAAGAAATAAATTATGAATACGAAAAGTGTGAGCACCAAAATCAGAAAGGTGCCCCAACCAAAAAGACCATCTGAGATTTTTGCCAGTTCATAGCCGAGACCGCCACTCAAGAAACCGATTTCAGTAACTCCGGCCATACTGTGTGTAATGTAGCCGAGCAAAAGACTCAGCCACAACCCGGCAAAAACGGAGAAAATAAAAGCAGAAAACAAGGGCACGAGATCGCGCTTGAAAACCATTCTGAAACCGAGAAAGAAAAGAAGAGGGGGCATAAAAAACCCTGAAACACCCAGCCAACGGAAAATCATGAAGTGGGAAGTGATGGCTCCATACAAGCCAAGCCAGTTTTCAGCTTCTTTGCCGGATTCGATTAAATCCGTATTGCCCAATGCCTCAACCACACTTTGGTCAGCCTTGCCTGTAAACAAATACGAAATGAAAGCGGTAACTAAATACAACGAAACGATAATGAGGAAAAAGCCCAACGCGAGGGTAAATCGAGGGTCTTTAAAAAATTCAAAACTAAAACGGGATTTAGATTTTCCGGCCTTCGCCCTTTTTTCTTTTTCAGGCTTTTTAAAAGTATTGGACTTAAAGGTGTTTTCGGCCATCGTGAATTTGCAGCAAAAATAAACACAATATATTAAAGAGCGAAAACGATGAACATTCAATGAATTCTTATTTTTGGGTTGTCTATCGGCCAGATCAATTTCAATCCTCGGTTTTTAAGACTCTCTCATGTTTTTTGCACGCTACTCGTTTTTGAAGTATTCCGTATTGATTTTTCTATTTGTCGCCGGCTACACTTTCTGCTTATATGCTCAGCAAACCAAGGTGGACAGCCTTCTTGTCATTGCTCAAGAGAACAAAGGCGATGTTTCCTCCTTTCGGGCATTCAAAGAACTTGGAGGGCTAAGTGAAAAGAATGATGCACGTCAGGCCATGCGTTACTATCATCACGCCATCGAATTTCCTTTTCGTACTGTTTACGCCAAGGAATTTGTACAGGTGTGCAATTCGCTTGGTGAGCTTTACCACAACACCGGCCAGTATGATTCTTCCCTGTTGCTTTACCGGCAAGGGATGAGCCTTGCGCAAAAATTCAACCTTAGCAATGAAATTGTAAATGCTTATAAGGGCATATCGCTAAATTACATACGGCAGTCACAAATTGACTCGGCGCGATTGTATCTTAATCTTGCTTTGCCCATTTCAATACAACTTCAGGATTTTTCGATGCAGGCCGACATTTACAATAACCTCGGCAATGTGTCGCTTGAAGAATCAAAGTACCCGGAAGCTTTAACTCAGTTTATCAAAGCAGCAAATATTTACGAAAAAGCGCACGATGCCGATGGTTTGGGCAAGGCTTTGGTGAATATTGGCAACATCGAAAACATATTGGATCATTATGAAAAAGCTCTGGATTATACAAAACGGGCACTCCGGATATCAGAAGAAAACAACAGCTATGCTAATATTGCCTATTGTCACCGGTTGCTGGCCCGCATCTATCGCAAGCAAAAAAATTACGACCAGGCACTAAACGAATACCAACAAGCGATAACGTTCTATCACAAACGTAGTGATCGGAGAAACGAATCAGAGACGTATCAGGGAATTGGAAACATTTATTACGACCTAAAGCAATACAAAGAAGCCTTGCGCATGCACGAAAAATCATTGGAGATTGCACATTCTATTTCCAGTCCTTCACAGATGGCGTATTCTTATTCAGGAATTGGCTTTTCGTGGCGAGAGTTGAAAAATTTCAATAAGGCCGTTGCGTATTTTGATTCTTCCATTTTAAAAGCACGTGAAGTAAAAAATCGTTATCTGGTAATGGATGCCTACGAAGTGAAGAGTGCTATCTACGCAGAACAAAAAAACTATAGCGAAGCCCTGAAATTTCATCAGCTATTCTCTGGCCTTAGAGATAGTTTGACTCAGGACGAAAACCGGCAAGCTACCGAAGAACTCGAAGCCCGGTATCAGAATGAAAAAAAGCAAGACCAGATCGAGTTGCTGCAGAAAGACCGGCAATTGAAAAACATTTCGTTGCGACAAGGCCGAACCGTGCAAACAGCAATGGTGATTGCCTTTCTATTGATTATAGTTATAGGCGTGCTGATCTTCAACAGGAATAAAATGATCAACCAGGCGAAGCGCCAGATGGAAATTGAGCGGGTACGAAACCAGATTGCCCGCGACCTTCATGACGACATGGGTTCTACATTATCAAGTATCAATATCATCAGTCAGTTGGCAATAAAGGAAAATCCGTCATCACCTTTTGCAAGGTATCTTCAGCGCATTGGCGAGCAATCGTCAAAGATGATGGAGAGCATGGCTGACATGGTTTGGTCGATCAACCCAGATAACGACACGCTGCAAAAAACGGTAGCCCGTATGAAAGAATTTTCCGCAGAAATATTAGAACCGAAAAACGTGAATTATCAATTTGAGGTGGAGGAATCTCTGAACGGAGCGACTCTGGACGTTGCCAAGCGTAAAAATCTTTTCCTGGTATTCAAGGAAGCGGTAAACAATGCCGCCAAATACAGCGAGGGTACTTCTGTACAAATTCATATATCCAGGTCTGGCAATGAACTGCATTTGAGTGTTCAGGACAATGGCAAAGGTTTTGATCCGGCAAAGGCCCAAAACGGCAATGGGCTTCGCAATATGAAAACAAGAGCCAGTGAAATCAATGCCTCCCTGAGTATGGAGACCGTGCCGGGAGCGGGGACTACCCTATGGATGAATGTACCACTCACATGATCACGGTATTTTATTAATGTCGCGTTTTAATTTCATTTGGTATCCCAAGACTGACTAATTGTGGCTACAACCATTATTGTGTATGAAGACAATGAACTGCTTCGCGAGAGCATTGGCAGCATGCTGGCATACAATAATCAATTTGAGGTAAGCGGCTCATACGATAATGTATTGAAAGTAAACGAACAGATAAAGGCCTTGCAACCCGATGTGATTCTGATGGACATCGACATGCCCGAACTGAACGGCATTGAAGCTGTAACTAAAATCAGAAGTACCGGATGGGATAAGCCGATACTCATGCTAACGGTATTTGACGACAACCAACATGTATTTGATGCCATCTGTGCCGGAGCTTCGGGCTACTTGTTGAAGAAACATATTTCTACAAAGCTTTTTGATGCTATCGACGAACTGCAATCGGGCGGAGCGCCAATGTCACCCAGTATTGCACGTATGGTCATCGGCTCAATGCACCAACGACCGGCACAGGTAAATCCGTACGGGCTCACTGCTCGCGAAAACGATGTGCTCACCTCACTTTCAAAAGGTAACAGCTATAAACTGATCGCCGCTGAATTTGGTCTGAGTATAGATACGGTGCGAACACACATCAAGAGCATTTACGAAAAACTGCAAGTCCATTCTCAGACAGAAGCCGTAGCCAAGGCACTTAACGAAAAATTAATCAGGCCAACAGGATTTCACATCCCTTAGAATTCCTTTCACATATTCATGTGATAGTGCAGGCTTCAAATTAGAAGAACTTTGTAGTTACTTATTAAGTGCTGCAAATAATAAAATCCACCGGCCCGATCTCCTAATTCTTCACCAGAAATTTCGATAACCCTTATGATCCGAACAAAGATGTCATTGATTGTCAAGATTGTTGGACTTGTTTTTTATTTTCTATTAATGTTTTTCCTTTCAAAAGCACAGGTATCCAGTGATTTTTCGACCAGCTCAGATGGATGGACAGTATTTAATGGTTTCACCGGTGCAGGCGGCCTTGCAGTTACCTATAATTCGACTGGTGGAAACCCAACAGGAAATATATCATATACGATTTCTTCAGTCGCGACAAGCCTCTATTGGGTAGCACCTTCAAAATTTATTGGCAATATCAGCCGGGCCTATAACCAGAACCTGACTTTCGACATGCAGCAATCTGTTGCCGGTACAGATAACACCCAAAACGATATTGAAATAATTAGCGGCACCACGACTTTGGTTTATCAGTTGCCTGCGAAGCCGGGAACGACATGGACATCTTATTCCATTCCCTTAAATGAAGCCTCTTGGCACAATGGCTGCCCCACCTGTACTGCTCCAAGTCAAATTCTAATGAAACAAGTCTTAGGCAGTGTTGGAAATCTGCAGATCCGGCTTAAGTATTCTGGAATCGGTACCCCTTACACCGCACAGCTCGACAATGTGGTGCTAAACATGACTGCTTTGGGAACACCGCCGACCATTGCATCTTTTACTCCAACTTCGGCACTTGCTGGCTCAACCGTAACAATAACGGGAACAAATTTTAACACCACGGCTTTACAGAATCAAGTTTATTTTAAAGGTGTAAAAGCAACAGTGACTAATGCCACGGCAACTCAACTTACGGTTACAGTTCCAAAAAGTGCGGCTTTCGGACCGATTACAGTTGTAAATCTTGGTACCAACCTGCAAGCAACAAGTGTACAAAGTTTCAATCCATTATTTGACAACAATAAAGATTTTGGGTCTCGTATTATTCCCGCTTCAATGGCCCCGGGTTACAATACTATTGTACCAATGAGTTCGTCGGCTTCGAATGGCTTCGGTGCAATGGATAAAGGCGACCTTGATGGTGATGGCTGGATAGATTTAGTAACCACAGAAACTTCAACTACAAAAATTTATGCATTCAGAAATTTGGGAACAGGTGGCACTGTAAGCGCAGCCTCGTTCGGCCCTGCGATTACGCTTCCAAATTTTGCGTCAATACCGGGGGGGTCTCCGGCGCTGAGTCAAATAGCGATTGTCGACATAGACTCCGACGGCAAACTAGATGTAGTGGCACTGTGTAACAGCTACTATACCGGGCTTTTCGCAATTTTTACCAACACAAGTTCATTGGGAAATATTTCTTTCAGTGCTCCCCAATACTTTGCTTACAATAATGTGCCAACGGCTGGATATATGTCGGTAGGAGATTTGGACGGTGACGGACGTATTGATCTGGTAAGTACGACAGGAACATCCCCTGGAAACGTCTGGATTTGTCAAAATCAAAGTACGCCAGGCAATATAGATTTTGCTTTTGGAGTCACTATCAGCGGTGCATCTACAAGCGGCTACAGCCAGGTTGTAATCGGTGATCTCACCGGCGATGGCAAGCCGGAGATTGTTTGCCCAGGATACAATGCAACTAATCTTTCCATCTATCAAAACAATTCTACACCCGGTACAATTTCTATGGGCGCTGTATTTGCAGTACCGTCGATAGTCTCTTACACAAATCAGCTCGCCATGACCGATTTTGATGCAGACAATAAACTGGATATGGCATGGAGTACATACGGTGCACAATACGTTTATTTAACCAAAAACCTATACTCTGGAGGAGCTTTTAGTCCAGCCTCGTTTGGCTCGACTATTCAAATAACTAATACATTGTCTGACCCACTCGGCATTGCTGTTGGTGATATGAATGCCGATGGCAAACCGGATGTGGTCTTGAGTGGCTATACCGACCTTGCGATTTTACAAAACGTCGGTTCGGCAGGAAATTTAAGTTCGTCTTCTTTTACTCCAACTACTTTATTTCAGGGAAGCGCTACTGGTGGAGACATTTTCGGGATAAGTCCTGTCGTTGCTGACTTGGACGGCGATAATAAGCCGGAGGCAATCTTTGTCACTTCAGGAGGCAGTTTGCCCGCAGGCATGACCGGCATTTACATTTATCACAACGAAAGCTTTCAGCCGCAGGCGATCACATCTCTTAGTGCCAATAGTGCCGCGAGCGGGAATACTGTCACTGTCAATGGAAATTATTTGAATACACACGGCGATACTCCACAAGTCTTGGCCGACGGAATGGTGAGCACACCCTCGAATGTTTCCAACACCTCACTTCAGTTTATTGTGCCAACTGGTTTCGATGCCAACCGAATTTCAACAACACTTCATGGACTTTCCGCATTTTCCCCAAATCAATTTTACACTCAGCTCAATGGAGGTGCCGGCGGAATAATTAATAGCTCAACTTTCGGTACGAGTGTAGATTATTTACTATCCATAACTACAGCCAACGATGGCTTGACAATAGCCGACTTCGACAAAGACGGGAAACCCGATATTGTAGTCAATGACAACGGCACAGGAAAAATTTATGCAAATACTCTTGCTTCTCCAGGCTCTAACCTTGTAACCGGGTCATTTACTTTGTCAGGAAATACGCTGACGTCGGGATCTCACATGCAAGCTGCCGATCTCGATGGCAATGGCATTATAGATGTTGTCGCAGACACCTATACTTTCCCGGGCACTGGTGCCGCTCCGATTTCATTTGGCGCATTCTCCTACAGTTATATCAGTGGTGTGAAGCGTATAGTAGTTAATCACGATTTTAATTTGGATGGAAAAGCCGAAGTAATCACGTCAAGTTCTACCAATCAGGTTGTTATCTATGAAAATTTTACAACCAAAGGGCCCTTTGTGTATTCGGGCAGCTTTGCATCGTTTTCTACAACCCCGGTCACCCTTGGCACCTCGGGCATAATCGTTGGTCTTACCGCTGCCGATTTTGATGGCGATGGATTCGATGACATCGCTTATGGTGTTAACAGCACTACTTCGTCGCTCAATGTACTTCGCAACACCGGCTTGAAGCAAACTATAACTACATCTCAGTTTGCTGCTCCTGTTACATTTACCAGTGGGCTCAATCCCCAATACATTACTACAGCCGATTTTGATGGCGACGGGAAAATGGATTTAGCGTTAGCCAATACCGGAAGTGCATTTGTTTCTGTCTATTTGAATACCAGCACTATCGGCAACATCAACTTTACCAGACAAGATATTACTTCGCCTCTTGGCGCAAACGGAATTGAGGTTGGAGATATTGACGGAGACGGCAAACCTGAAATCATCACGATCAATAACCCATCGGGTGTACTGGGTTCATTTTCTGTTTTTAAAAACAAAAGCACTCCAGGAGCTATTTCATTTTCTGCAGTCGTAACTTATTCATTACCGAATGTGCCTTTTTCACTCGCTATCGCGGATGTCAATCTCGACAATAAAGCCGATGTGATCCTTGCTCGCAATGGTACGGGTGCTGCTAAGGCTGCACTTTCTGTTTTTCAAAACCTGATTTCTTTTCCTACCATAGCAATTGCTCCACAGCCAACCGGCGTTTATTCGGTTTGTGACGGAGCCACACCAACGATCTCGACTGGTGCAACAGGTACAACAAGCATCACCTATCAATGGCAATATTCTCCTGACGGAATTGTTCCGTTCACTGACCTGACAAATACCGGTGGCTATTCCAATGTCTCTACGTCTTCGTTTACAATTAATAGCACTGGTAACTTCGGAGCGGGAATTTATCGCTGCAAAATCACAGGCGATTATGCCGCAGCGGTTTACACTAATAACGTCTCTTTTACTGTGAATCCGATTCCTACCTCCCCCACTGCGCCTGGTGTAAATAATTGTGGCCCTGGAAGTGTAGTCATCACTGCTTCTGGCGGAAGTAATGGACAGTATTTATGGTATGATACTAACGGGCTCATTTCAGGACAAAACAATAATACGTACACAACTCCAGTCATTTCCACTACAACGGGGTATCAGGTAGCCATCTCCAACGGCACGTGTGTTAGCCCGAAAACAGCAGTCACTGCAACAATCAATTCTTTGCCGGCAAGTCCTACAACATCAAATGTTTCCAATTGCGGCAGCGGTTCAGTAATGCTTACAGCGCAAGGCGGCACTAATGGAAATTATGTCTGGTATGACCAAAATGCTGCTGTAATCACCGGGCAATCTAATGCTACTTATACAACTCCAGTGCTGTCGGCCAGCACGATTTATTCAGTAGCAATAACAAATGGAATCTGCTCGAGTGCGAGTGTTCCAATTAGCATCACCATCAATACGCTTCCATCTGCTCCCTCAACACAAGGCGCAAGCGGTTGTGCGTCGACACCAATCACATTAACGGCATCGGGCGGAAGCAATGGTCAATACGTTTGGTACATGGTGGCCACTGGCGGAACTGCGATAGCAGGAGAAGTAAACAGCACCTATCAAACTCCATCGCTGACAACAACAACAACCTACTATGTATCTATCACCAATGGCACCTGCGAAAGCACGCGCACTCCGGTAACCGCTACAATTTCTTCTTCTGGATGCTCTGGACCTGTTATTGATACCACACCGCTTGCTACTCAAATCGGGGGTGTAATTACATTGAATTTAGTTCCACTCATATCTACACCCGGCAGCACACTCAATCTTACATCATTACAAGTCGTATTACCGACGTCAAGCGGAACCACCCCAACTATCGATGCTAACGGAGTGCTCACCATCACTTACACCGGACTGGCTTTTTCAGGAACGGACAAAATCACGATCAAGGCATGTGACATGAATAACAACTGCACACAGCAAGTTTTCAGTGTAGATGTAACAGGCAACATTACGGTTTACAATGGCATTTCACCCAATGGTGTGAATCCAAAATTCATTATCCAGGACATTGATGTTTTGCCAGAAACAAAAAACAACACCGTTTATATTTTCGATCGATGGGAAAACCTGGTATGGCATGGCTCTAATTATGACAACAACTCGGTAGTCTTTACCGGCAACAGCGACAGTGGTAGCGCACTTCCCTCAGGAGTATATTTTTATAAAATAGATTTTGCCAGCGGTCGCAAAACACAAACCGGATTCATTTCACTTCGAAGACTATAATTCATGAGATATTTTATCACCACTATTTTCATTTCAATATCATTTCTGGCTTCGGCGCAGCAAGATCCTTTGTATTCGCAGTATTTCAACAACCCGATGTTGATCAACCCCGCATTCGCGGGAAGCAATGAGCGTCTGTATGCCGGAGTTGCCTATCGCAGTCAGTGGGCAGGTATTGACGGCGGCCCCACAACATTTAATTTCAACAGTCATATTGCACTGGTAAACAACAAAGTAGGAGTAGGTTTTTTGGCAGTTCAGGATCAACTGGGCGACATTAAGAATACGCAGTATGGAACATCATTCTCGTACCGGATCAAGATGAAGACCTCTACATTTTCATTTGGTATGCAAACCGGCTTTACAAGATATGCTACAGACCCAAATGCTGTAAAAGTACAAGTCAATCCCGATCCAGCTTTTTATCAGTTCACTGAAACAAAATTCAATACCGGTGTAGGTGTTCTTTTGCAAAACGAAAAGTATACACTTAGTCTTTCTGTGCCTCATCTTTTGGCAAACAGTGTAAGTCAGGGCGGAGAAAGTATTCAGGTTTACAGTCAGAATTTCTATATGTACGGAGCTTACGTTTTTTATGTGAACGAACGAGTTCAGTTCAAACCCTCCACATTACTTCGTGCCACCAAAGGCTCTGCTGTGTCCGCTGACGTGAATTGTAATTTTATTTTCAATCAAAAGTACACTGCTGGACTTTTTGCACGCAACCTAAATACGTACGGAGCTCTGGTACAAATGGTGATGGACAATTATCGGTTGGGATATATTTTTGAGGTTCCGGGCAAAAGTTCTGCATTGAATTATAATACTCACGAAATAAGTCTGGCCCTTTCCCTGGATGTACTTCGGTCGCACAACCATTCATCCAATGGCCTTTGATTTGCAGAGAGATTAACTTTGAATCGGGATTTCAATATTAAATACGGAACCCTTCCCTACAGAAGAGTCGAGCCGGATAGAACCGTGGAGCTTGTCGAGTGTTTCCTTTACAATATACAGACCCAAGCCAGACCCTTCCGATTTTTCAGAAGCCCGGTAAAACATTTCAAATATCTTTGGCTGATGTTCGGCCGCAATGCCGATCCCGTTGTCTTCAATGCTAATTTTCAAAAGCTTGTCAACCTCACTGGCTTTAATCGAAATCAGTTGCTCGTCCTGATATGGGTTGCTGTACTTCAATGCATTTCCGATTAAGTTATTCAGAATCACTTTTAGCCGCGACCGGTCTGAAATGATACTTGCCTGCGGGTCGATAGAATACTTTATAAAAATATCTTCCATGCCGCTTCCAAATTTGAGTCCATCAGAAACTTCTTTTACAAGGTCAAGTAAATTAAAATTTTCAAGACGTATTTCCTGTCTCGCATTTCGCGAATAGTCAATGATCTCGCGAATGAAAGAATCCAGGTCGGCTATCCGGGTTTTCATCATACCAAGGCATTGCTTGATTTCTTCTATATCCTCACTTCGCTGACTAATTTCTATCAATCCCAATACTGAGCTCAGAGGGGCACGCAAATCGTGTGAAGCACTGTAAACAAAGCGGTCCAGTTCCTGATTGGCTTTCGACAGTAACTGATTATTCTGAAAAAGTTCTTGCTCGGTTTTGTAATTAATATCGAGCGAAAAGAAAAGCAACGCTACAGCCACAACCAAAGAGACCAGGAAATTGGTCATGAATGAAATGTTTATGTATGCCTCGGCATAAGCAACCCGCTGAATCAATGGAGGCAGATCGATGTAGTACGCCATAAAAAAAGCCACCAGTGCTAATCCGGAAAATAACAACCCAAGCCGGATCTGTTCATAGCCACAAAGGGTCAGGGCGATCAATGAATAAACAATGAAGTAAGTGCCTACCCCTGTTCTGTTATAATCATTGTCGGCAAAAGCATAAATCAGAAAAACCAGAAGCAACAGAAAAATAAAATTTGCCCAATGGTATTTTCCCGATCGGTTAATCCAAAAAACAAATGTGCAAAGCGCTATAAGAATAAAATAAAAGGGCAGGCTTACATAGAGATGGTTTGACAAATCCAGAAAAGTGTAAATAATGCCAACGCTAATACCTACTAAACTTAGTTGACCACGCAGCACAGCTCTTTTATAGGTATTGCGCGAGGCGAAGTTCTTATCTGATAAAAGAAAATTGTTAAACTGGCTGCTATCTCCCATTTAGTGCAAAGATATTCCCGAAAAATGATGGACAACAAACTTGTCGTTGTTATTTTCAGGCGTGAATACCCGCTTCCATAAAATTGGTCTCGCCGTTGCTTTTTCGCCGACAGCCCAGGCCTTACTGGCAGAAGCCGATCGTCTTGCCAAACTTTTTTCCGCCGAGCTGATTCTGATTCACATTGGTAAACGCAATCCCTCTGAGGAAGAGAAAATGGATATTCTCTTAAAGAAAACTGCACTTACTGGTCAATGCAAAATTGTATGGCGCGAAGGCAAACCTGAAAAAGAAATTCTGAATGCATGCCACGAAGAAAATATTGATTTACTCGTAGCCGGAGCGCTCAAAAAAGAGAACATGGTACAGCACTATGTGGGTTCAGTGGCACGTACAATTATGCGCAAGGCTGGCTGCTCGGTGTACATTGCTAATAATCCTTCCATCACACCAAAGCCGATTCAGCAAATAGTTGTTAATGCAGAAGACAGCCCTCATATTGAGCAGGCAATAGCCACAGCATGTCAGCTGGCTACCCTCGAAAATGCACCTTGGATACACGTAGTGCGCGAACTTAAACTATTGGGATTGACGTTGTCGGCCAATTCTCAGTACACCGAACAAGAATACAATGAAAGCAAGCAAGAAATGATGCGCGAAGAAATTACAGCGGTTGAAAAAATACTGGCAACCATTCCACATCCAAAAACTAAAATCAACATTAAGATGGTCTCCGGGAAATCCGGGTTTGAGCTGTGCAATTTTGTCGAACGAAAACAGGCTGATCTCTTGGTGGTTGGTGCGCCGCCTCAACGGCTCTCGCTCTTTGATCGAATTTTTCCCCATGACCTTGAATATGTTTTTGCCGACCTGCCGTGCAATCTTTTAGTTGTCAACCTGCAAAACGAGAATTATGGGCAAGCTTAGTCATGCCGATGTAGTCCATCTTCTTCTTCAGCTAAGCATTATGCTGTTGGTAGGTCGGCTATTGGCAGAGGCAGCCCGCAAGTTTAAACAACCCGCAGTGATCGGTGAGATTATCGCTGGCGTTATGCTCGGCCCAACGGTGCTTGGCATGATCAACCCCGAATGGTTTCAAGCGTTGTTTCCTGTTCCCAGCACATCGGCAACGATACTCTCAGGATTTGTGCAGGTGGCTGTCGTGATGCTGCTCTTCATTGCAGGCTTGGAGGTGGATCTGCACATCGTGTGGCAACAAGGAAGACAGGCACTGGGCACCAGTTTATTCGGGCTTATCATCCCGTTTTTTATTGGGTTCATTTTTCCTTATTACTTCCCCGATTTTTTTGGAATTGCAGATACACATCAACATTTGGTTTTCGCCCTCTTTATGGGCACAGCTATGGCTATCTCCGCATTGCCTGTGATCGTGCGAATCCTCATGGACTTAAATATTTTCAAAACACGAATGGGCTTGCTGGTAGTTACATCCGCCATGATTGATGACGTGATCGGCTGGATAATTTTCTCTGTTATACTAAGTATGATCGGCAAGCATAGCGGCGCAATGTCAATAGGTTACACGATCAGCGTTACTATTACTTTCGTCGTGGTAATGCTCACTGTTGGACGTGGGCTGATCAACAAAGCGCTGCCGTGGGTAAATAAAAAGATGGCTTGGCCCGGTGGCGTACTTTCGCTATCGCTGGCGTTGTGCTTCTTGGGTGCAGCACTTACCGAATTTATCGGAATCCACGCAATTTTTGGTGCTTTCATCATTGGTGTGGCCCTGGGCGACTCAGAACATTTTAGTGAACGAGCCAAAGAGATTGTTCATCAGTTCATCAACAACATTTTTGCGCCTTTATTTTTTGTGTCTATCGGCTTGCGGGTAAATTTCATTGTCAACTTTGATTGGTTGCTCACACTTACAATTATTGTGATTGCCTTTGCAGGAAAAATTCTGGGGAGCGGGCTAGGTACACGACTAGGTGGATTTAGCTGGCGCGAATCGTTTGCTGCTGCCTGCGGTATGAATGCTCGCGGTGCTATGGAAATTATTTTAGGACTTGTAGCGCTTGAATATGGCCTGATCAACGAACGAGTCTTTGTATCACTGGTTATTATGGCGTTGGTGACCAGCATGAGCAGCGGGCCGCTGATGAAATGGCTATTGAAAAGGTAGAATCTTCCAATTTTTAGAAATGGAAATAAAATACTTGGATAAACTTAACGTTCACCTTCATGGTGAAAAAGATTGCTATTCTACTGCTTTTCTTGACTTGTCAGGCGAAAGTCTTTGGCACACATTTGAGAGGTGGACAAATCACAGTAAACACCATAGATTGCGGCGCCCGTATTTACGAAATCACGCTAACAATTTATACCAATACCATCTCTCCGTTACAAGCAGGAGGCGGAACTTTAAATTTTGGAGACGGCAATTCTGTCATTGTTCCATCCCTACCTAATACAGTAATAGATGCCACCAATGCCGTGGGCCAGGCCGTTTTCAAGGTCAACCACACCTATCTTGTAGTCGGAGGTTTTACTGTAAGTTATGGCGAGAACAACCGAAACTCAGGCATTGTAAATCTTCAGAATTCTGGAGCCACTCCTTTGTACATTGAATCTTATTTTCTGGTTGACCCATTTGTACCATGCATCCCACCAATAGCTTTTAGTATTCCTCCGATTGATAGAGCGTGTTCGGGCCTTCTGTTTACACACAATCCAGGTGTTGGTGCATCTCCAAATGCCGATGCTTTTTCAAGTGACAGTATCTCATATCAGATAACAGTGCCCTTGATGGCAAAGAATACTCCAGTAGCAGGCTATCAAAATCCAAATGCAGTAAGTTTTTATGCCGGCAATTACCAAACTTCAAATGAAGAAGGCACGGGTACCCCGACTTACCAGATCGGCGCCGACGGAACATTGGTATGGGATGCCCCTGGTTTTGCAGGCGAATATGCCCTGGCAATCAAAGTTTTTCAATGGATCAAGGTCAACGGAGTATGGGTGAATACCGACTGGGTTGAACGCGATATGCAGGTAATTGTAGAAGATTGCAATGCTACCCGCCCTTACCTGGTCTTGCCTCCGGACGTCTGCATTCAGCCGGGCTCAATACTTAATCAAACCATCAGGGGATACGATGCCGATGCAAGTCCTATAACAATTCAAGTCACCACTGTAGATAAATTCTATTCTTCAACTCCCGCATTTATTAATGAATCCATTTCGCAGTCAACTGCAGCACCAAATGACACCGCAAACATAAAAGTGAACTGGAATATTTCCTGTGATTTGGTTAAGACACCGTCCTATAAATTTATTTTTAAAATTTCGACTTATTCAAAAAGCGGTATTCGAATCTCTACTTTTCAAACTTGGAATGTAACCGTTGTGGGTTCGCCTCCGGTGTACAAATCCCTGTCGCTGGACCTCTCCACAAAAAAACTAAACCTCCAATGGAATAACTATCCCTGCCCAAACGCTCCGACTGTCCAGGTTTGGAGAAGGGTTGACAAAGATCTTGTTCAGAACAATGACTGCGTGATTGGCATTCCCAAGTCGTGGGGATTCTCACAAATCGGAGAAACCTCTAATGGCACCTTCACCGATAAGCTCGATCCTGGAGGCACTTATTGTTACAGGCTAATAGCCATCTACACAACGCCACATCAAACTGTAAGCATTTCATCGAAAGATACTTGCATAGGTCCGATCGTTGCCGATGCCTCAGTCATTATTAATGCCTCGGTCATCAAAACCGATAAAATTAATGGAAGTATTTCTGTAAAATGGACACCACCTTTTCAGATCAACAAAACGTTGTTTCCCTCACCTTATGAATACCAGGTCTTAAGAACTAAAGACGGGAATAATTACAAAAATGCCACATCAGCAAAAATTAGCGACACCACATTTGTTGACAACAGCCTTGACGTAAGTGACTCTCTGTATGGATATAAAATCATTGTGTACTCGCCAAACAGTATTGCTAGAGACAATCCCATCGACACAAGTGCCTTGGCTTTTTACCCGAGACTGAGTGGAAGGCCGGTAAAAGATACGTTAAAGCTTTCCTGGACGGCAACAGTTCCGTGGTCTGATCAAGACCCCCGGTTTCCCTTCCATTTTATTTACCGAAAAAACTTAGGTGCAGCCAATTATTCATTAATGGATAGCCTAAATGTATTGACCGATGGCTATAAATATTCCGATTACGGTGGCAAATCGGGTTTCCCATTGGACCCGAATACTTTATATCAATATAAGATCGAAACTCAGGGAGCCTACGGAAATCCACATATCAAAGAACCCCTCGAAAACTTCTCAAACGAAATCATTGGGCAACCCGTCGACACTACACCACCGTGTCCACCCAGACTTGAAATAAGCACGGTCTCTTGCGAAACACTATTAAGTACTCCATGCACAGTCAACACTTTTTCAAATAAATTAAGCTGGACTTACCCTGCAGAATGCGGCAATGATGTGTCCTATTATAAAGTGTTTTTTTCGTCTTCACAGCGCGCTGATTCTGTTCTCATTGGCTCTCCTTCCGATTTAAATTATGTAGACCAAAGGCAAAATTCGATGACGGGTTGTTACCGGGTCTTCTCTGTCGATCGATCTGGAAATGTAAGTAGTCCTTCTCCTCTTATTTGCGTAGATAACTGCACAAACGTATTTATCCCCAATGTAATTACAGTAAACGGCGATGGCCTGAACGAAACATTTCCCGGAATAAACAATGCAAATGATACGCGTGACCCATCAAAGTGCCCACGATTTATAAAGGAATTCAGCATGGAAATTTACAACCGCTGGGGTCAGGTGGTTTATACTACCACCAATTCACAAATGGGGCAACCCAATACCGAATGGAAGGGGTTGGATCAACGAGGACAGGAACTACCTACGGGCGTTTACTACTATTCGGCAAACATTATGTTTTATTCATTAGACCCAAAGGTTCAAAGTAAGGAAGTAAAAGGATGGGTCAGTTTGGTGAGGTGAAAATTATCACCTGCCTTTTCGCTCGTGAAACGCCCCCCCGTACTCAGGGTCTTCGCGCTTTTTCTGCCGGTCAATTTCTCGCGCCATTTCCAAAGCTTCTTCAGGAGACGTTTCTTCAATTTTTATCTCTGATGGAAGTTTCTTTACCTTAATTTTTTCGCGGATCAGCTTTTCAATTTTTTGAATGTGATACAATTCCGCCTTCGTGGCAAACGTAATGGCTTTGCCTTCCTGAAATGCTCTGCCTGTCCTCCCGATGCGGTGCACATAGTCATCATAAAAAACAGGAACATCAAAATTGATTACATGTGAGACTTTGACTACATCAATACCACGTGAAGCCACATCGGTGGAGACCAATATTCTCAGGTGCCCTTCCTTAAATTCATTCATTGCATTGATGCGCGTATTTTGTCCCTTGTTGGAATGGACGACGCGCAGCGGCCCTAATTTTTTCCGTTCAAAATATCTGAAAATGTTGTCTGCATTTTGTTTAGTGCGCGCAAAAATCATCACCCGGTTAAAACCTTCATGGTCGGCCAGCAAATGCTCCAGAAAATTGATTTTCGTGCGCAGGTTGGGGATGTGGTAAACCTCCTGCTCCACTTGCTTGGCTGTGGTAGCTTGTGGTGTAATCTCTACGCGCTCAGGGAACTCAATGAATTCCTTCATCAATCTCTCCACTTTTTCAGGAAAGGTCGCCGAGAAGAGAAGATTCTGCCGTTTCGACGGGATGACCTCAAAAATTTTCCGCAGCTGCGGCATAAAACCCATGTCCATCATGCGGTCTGCTTCATCAAGCACAAGAGTTTTGATCTGCTTAACCGTGATTTCGTTTCGTAAATAAATTTCCAAAAAGCGACCCGGTGTAGAAATCAGAATATCTACGCCTTTCCTTAGTTCGTCAAGTTGTGTTTTAGGGCCTACACCTCCATACAATGCAGCAATGCGAAGGTCTGTGTATTTCGAAAGCTTTGTCGCGTGAGATAATATTTGAACAGCAAGCTCTTTTGTAGGAACCAATACCAACGCTCGCGGCTCGGTGCCTTGTGCAAACTTTACTTTCATCAACAAAGGCAGCACATAAGCAGCTGTTTTACCTGTGCCTGTCTGCGCGATACCAATAACCTGTTGCCCTCCCAAGATCAGAGGGATACACTTTTGCTGAATTTCTGTAGGCGAGGAAAAGCCAGATTCTTCAATAGCTTGAAAAAGTTGTTTGTTCAGTTTGAAATCCGTCCACTCCATTGGCAATTCTCAATTATCTTTACAAGGTAATGAACTCTACACTCATACTTAATTCGAAAATTGTAAACGAAGGCAAAGTCTTCGAAGGTGATGTGCTAATCAGAGGTGCTCACATCGAAAAAATCGGAAAGGATTTGCAGTCTGTTCCTGTCGATCAAGTCATCGATGCCAATGGCAAGCTTCTTGTGCCGGGTGCAATTGATGACCAGGTGCACTTTCGTGAACCAGGCCTCACGCATAAGGGAAATATTTTTTCAGAGTCACGTGCAGCCGTTGCCGGTGGCATTACGAGTTTCATGGAAATGCCTAACACCGTGCCGCCTACTTTCACTCAGCAGTTGCTGGAAGAGAAGTATCAGATTGCAGCAAAAAACTCACTTGCTAACTATTCATTTTTCATTGGCGCTTCTAACGATAATCTTGAAGAAGTATTAAAAACTGATATCCGAAAAGTTTGCGGTCTAAAAATCTTCATGGGTTCATCTACCGGCAATCTTTTAGTAGATAATGAAAAAACGCTGGAAGGGTTCTTTTCAAAATTTCCCTCGCTCATAGCCTCGCATTGCGAACACGAGCCTACGATTCGCAAAAACACAGAGGAATTTAAAAATAAGTATGGAGAAGACGTGCCAATTGCCGATCATCCTTTGATTCGCAGTGAAGAAGCATGTTATCAATCTTCGTCATTTGCTGTTGGCTTAGCAAAAAAACACGGAACAAAACTGCACATTCTGCATATTTCCACAGCGAAAGAACTTTCATTGTTTGACAACTCTATTCCACTTGCAAAAAAGAAAATCACAGCCGAAGCCTGTATTCATCATTTGTGGTTCAATGACAAGGATTATGTAAGGCTTGGCACCAAAATAAAATGGAACCCGGCCATTAAAACTGAAAAAGATCAGCTGGCGATTTTGCAAGCCGTGATTGACAACCATATTGATGTGATCGCTACAGACCACGCACCGCATACGCTGGAAGAAAAAAACAATTCCTATTTCAAAGCACCTTCGGGCGGACCGCTGGTACAACACAGCTTAACTGCCATGCTTGAGTTTTATCGTATGGGAAAAATTTCTCTTGAAAAGATAGTGGAGAAAATGTGCCATCATCCGGCTATTTTATTTCAAATAGAAAACCGGGGCTTCATTCGCGAAGGCTACTTTGCCGACTTGGTTTTAGTTGACATGAATAAACCATGGACTGTTGACAGGCGTAACATCTTATCTAAATGTGGCTGGTCACCATTTGAAGGACAAGCATTTCGTTCATCCATTGAAAAGACATGGGTTTCGGGTCGGCTTGCCTTTGATCAGGGAAAAGTTATTGAGGGCCAATCGGGCCAACGATTATTGTTTGCACGCGCATAATTGTTTTGCCGTTTCGTCCGGCCTCGCTACCTTTGCCCTCCCAAACGGTGGGTGTAGTTCAGTTGGTTAGAATGCTAGATTGTGATTCTGGAGGTCGTGGGTTCGAGCCCCATCACTCACCCTAATTTTTTAAGCCTCTTCACGGAGGCTTTTTTTTATTAAATCTCAACAAATTCATTTTCCCATTTTAGTATCTTCGAGTCATGATCACGTGGTCTGATTTACGCAAATATACCCTTGACGGCAAAGTTCAGGCACTTTATGAACATGCTACTTTTGTTATGGCTATTCGCTACTATGGTTATAAAGTGAATCTTTTTTTTGTTGGGAGATGATTACGTAGAAGTCTTTGTCAACCACAAAAAAGCGATGATCGACAAAATTGATTTACTCGACCGTTCGCATTCGCGGATGAAATTCTATTCCGATCAGATCAAGCTGCCGGTTTCCTAAGTCTCGCTTCGTCGGCAAACGTTATCCCGCTGTCTTTCGCTACTTTTGCACATGCATCGTTCCGGCTTCGTAAGTATTATTGGTAAACCCAACGTGGGTAAAAGCAGCCTGATGAACAAGTTGGTAGGCGAAAACCTGTCGATTATCACTGCCAAGGCACAAACCACCAGGCATCGCATCATGGGCATTTTGAATGGCGAGGATTTTCAAATTGTTTATTCCGATACACCCGGCTTGCTCGAACCAAAATACGAACTCCACGAGGCTATGATGAGCTATGTAAAAGTGTCGTTGGAAGATGCCGACGTAGTTCTTCTTATCGTAGAACTCGACGAAAAATTTGACGAGCAGCTTTTTGCAAGATTTCAGCATATCAGTGCGCCCATCGTTTTGCTCATTAATAAAATCGACTTAGCCAAAGGCTCGCAGGTACACGACAAAATAGAATACTGGAAAAACCTTATCAAAGCAACGGAAATCATTCCGGTATCGGCCAAGACTGGCGAGAATCTGGAGCAGGTTTTCACTTCTATTAAAAAATACCTTCCCGAACATCCGGGTTTTTATCCAAAAGATGATCTCACCGACCGCAGCGAGCGGTTCTTTGCAGCAGAGATTATTCGTGAGAAAATTTTCATGAATTACGAGCAAGAGATCCCTTATAGTTCTGAAGTGAATATCGAATCTTTCAAAGAAGAAGATAAGATTATCCGCATCCGGGCCGTGATCTTTGTGGAGCGCGACTCTCAAAAGGGCATTCTCATTGGTAAAGCAGGGAGTTCATTGAAGAAAACAGGAACCGATGCTAGGCATGACCTTGAGAAATTTTTTGGCAAAAAAGTCTTTTTAGAAACCCACGTAAAAGTGGCCGAGAACTGGCGTAAACAAAAGCTGAAACTGAAACAGTTTGGCTACTTTGAATAATTAGACAAAGATCAATGCGTCTATTAGCCAATGTTAAATTAACTTGCACTTTATTTTGTACCAACTGATCATTGGCTCATTGAAAATTGATCCTTAAATAATGGCCAACATAGTAGCAATAGTAGGCAGGCCCAATGTGGGCAAATCCACTTTTTTTAACCGTTTGGTAGAACAGCGGCAGGCTATCATGGACGATATGCCTGGCGTAACCCGCGATCGTCATTATGGGTATGCCGAATGGACCGGAAAGTTTTTTACAATAATTGACACTGGAGGCTACGTCACCGGCTCTAGCGACAAATTTGAATCAGAAATACGCAAACAGGTAGAACTTGCTATCGAAGAATGCACGGCAGTCATTTTTATGCTTGATAGCCAGCAAGGCCTTACCGGTTATGATAAAGAGTTTGCCAATATTATCCGGAAATCCAAGAAGCCTGTTTTCATTGCAGCCAATAAAGTTGACACGCCCAATAAGACAATCGATGCCAGTGAATTTTATGAATTGGGAATGGGCGAAGTGTATGCTGTTTCAGCAGAAAACGGGTCGGGAACAGGTGAACTTCTTGATGAACTTGTAAAAATATTCCCATCAGAAGGAGTTGAAGACCCCAATGCAGGAATTCCAAAAATTGCCATCCTTGGAAGGCCCAATGTGGGTAAATCTTCCCTATTGAATGTGCTGCTGGGCACTGAAAGGAGCATTGTCACTGACGAGGCCGGCACTACCCGCGATGCCATCCATACACGCTATAAAATGTATGGCAACGATTTTATTCTGATAGACACTGCCGGCATTCGCAAGAAAAGCAAACTGATGGCGGACGTTGAGTTTTACTCTGTGCTGCGTTCATTGCGTGCGCTGGAAGAAAGTGATGTATGTATTGTGGTGATTGATGCGCAGCGCGGGCTTGAGTCGCAAGACGTAAATATTATTAGCTTGGCGCAAAAGCAGGGCAAAGGTATTGTCATCATGGTGAACAAGTGGGACCTGATGGAGAAGGACAGCAAGACTTCTGAGAAAATTAAGAAAGACATGCTAGAAAAAATCGCACCGATTAACTACGTGCCCATTCTTTTTGCCTCTGCGCTTACCAAGCAACGAATCTTTCAGGTCATTGAAAAGGCTGTTACAGTTTTCCATAACAAAACAAAAAAGGTTCCTACCTCGGCACTCAATGATGCTATGTTACCCGAAATAGCTCACTACCCGCCGCCGGCCATCAAGGGCAAACTTATACAGATCAAATACATTACACAGGTGACTGCCAAGACTCCTTCGTTTGCTTTTTTCTGCAACCTGCCTCAATATATTCAGGAATCATACCAGCGTTTCCTGGAAAACAGGCTCCGGGAAAAGTTTGATTTCGAGGGGGCTCCTGTGCGTCTGTTTTTTAGGAAAAAATAACCCGTCAACGTTTGCGGCCAGAACAAGGGCAGATTTTAGGGCTGTTTTTCCTACAAATTATAATTTTTTCTTACTTATTGGCTTAAAATCCATCCTGTCGCTTATATTTGCGGGCAAATTTATAACCTGTAAACTATGAAAAAACTGTTCGCGCTTATGATGGTATGCGGCTTTGCCGTAGCATTTGTAGCCTGTGGCGGCAAAAAAGCCGTTGACACTGAAAAAATGAAGGCTGATTCAATTGCAATGGCTGACTCTATCGCCAAAGTAGCTGCTGAAGCTGCTGCTGTAGTGAAAGCTAAAGCAGACTCTGTTGCTAAAGCAGACTCTGTTGCTAAAGCCGCTTCAGAAAAAAAGAAGTAATCTCCTAATCAGAGATTTTCCCGGGAAGGCTTTAGGAAAACTAAAGCCTTTTTCTTTTTCTATGGATTTCAAAAAGATTGAAGGCATTTTATCGCAGCACGTTCCAGCCAACGCAGTCTTGTACTGTGTAACCCTTTGGCAAGAACTTCCTTTTGATTTCAAACTCCGAAAAACCCGACTATCCAAGGTCGGTGACTTTACCTGCCGGACGGGAAGCAGACCCCAGATCACAATTAACCGGGATTTACATCCGTATTTATTCCTGATGACCTATGTGCATGAGGTAGCTCATCATCGGGTTCATCAAGGATATGGATTTAGAGCCGAAGCCCACGGTGATGAATGGAAGGCAACCTTTCAGACGTTGATGAATCCAATACTTATTGATGAAATTTTCCCTGAGCCATTGCTATCGGGACTGAGAAAACACATGGCTTCTCCTAAAGCTTCCAGTTTTTCAGATGCAGAATTAACTCAACTTTTTAGATCACTGAATGATCGTGAAGCCTCTGCAATTTTACTCTCACATATTCCGGAAGGAAGTATTTTTAGCCTGCACGGAAAATGGTTTAAAAAAGGCAAGCTGAGGCGCACGCGCGTATTATGTCACGAAGTAAAAACGAGGCGCCAATATCTTGTGCCGGTTGATATGCCGATAGGTCAGGCGCAATTGGCGTTGCTATAAAGTTATTTCCTGCTATTGATGGCTTTACGAACAGAGCCAAATTTTCTCAAAAGCGATCCGGCAATTTTTTCAGTCACCTGCAGTTCATCCATAACCATGTGCACTCCCCGGTCGATGAGCTTGCTGTTGGTCATTTTCATGTCCACCATTTTGTTTCCCTTCACACGGCCAAGTTGGATCATCACGGCAGTGGAAATCATATTGAGCGCTAGTTTTTGCGCTGTTCCTGCTTTCATGCGGGTGCTGCCGGTGACAAACTCCGGTCCCACAACTATTTCAATGGGATAATCAACGTTTGCAGCCAATTCACTTCCTGCATTGCACGTTATGCATCCTGTAACTATTTTTTTCGCACAGGCTTTCTTCACCCCACTGATAACATACGGGGTGCTTCCCGAAGCTGCGATACCGATCAGGACATCGTTTTTGGTGATCTTAAATTTCTGTAGGTCCTTCCAGGCTTGCGTTGTGCTATCCTCAGCATGTTCTACCGCCTTTCGAATAGCTTTGTCACCTCCAGCTATAATCCCCATGACTTTACCCTGAGGCATCCCAAAAGTGGGAGGAATCTCGGAAGCATCAACTACACCAAGTCTCCCGCTTGTACCAGCTCCGATGTAAAAAAGTCGTCCACCCTTCTTCATTTTTTCGACAATGACTTTTACAAGGGCCTCAATTTTTGGGATGACTTTTTCAATAACCTGCGGAACTGTCTTATCCTCCTGATTGATATTAATCAATACTTCCAAAACACTCATCGATTCCAGGTTGTCGTAGCAGGAAGATGACTCGGTTATTTTCACAAGTGTGAGATGAAGTTATAAATTATCAAGAGTACTCAAGATGAGTATCCTGAAGCCGTGATCCGAATTTTCTTATAAGTCTTTCTGATGATACAAGGTCAATCCGGCGATCGGGCCTTCCAAAATATTTTTTACGGTAATTCCCTTGTCGTTGGCCACTTGTCGCACTACATCGCTGAAATAGAAACCAATCGAACCTGTGAAATGCACTTTTAGGTTTGCGTAGTTTTTGTATTTCATCACATTGTTTTCAAAGAAATCAGAGAAACTTTTGTAAGCCAGCTGATAACAATACGGTTCTTTCAGGTGTTGAAAAATGAATTTGGCGAAACTTGCCAAAAATGCACCGGGCTTTTCGTGTTGATAAACTTTCTCGAGCACTTCTTCGCGACTCCAGGGAAAGCGTGCATAAAACTGCCTGGCCAAACTTTCGGGCATCTGATTTCTGAAATAATCAAACACCAATTTTTTACCCAAATAGGTACCAGAACCCTCGTCAGCAAGTATCCAGCCAAGGTTAGCCACATTGTCTGTAATCTTTTCTCCGTCATACAGGCAGGAATTGGAGCCTGTACCCAAGATGCAGGCAATACCTGGCTCACGCCCGCAAAGCGCACGTGCTGCTGCCAGTAAGTCCCAACCAACTTCTATTGTTGCTTTCGGGAAGTAATCGGCAAATGTGGATTGAATGCTCAAAACATTTTTCTCAGAAGACACGCCAGTACCATAGTAAAAAATTTTCGAAACCTCCTCGTGTACCTGCGGCAAAAGCGCTTCTTCGGTAATTTTCTTCAGGTGTTCGATGGGTTGATAATATGGGTTGAAACCTGGGCTATTGGCCTGACCAATCGCTCCGTCTGTCTTGAGCAACCGCCAGTCAATTTTTGAGCCCCCGCTATCGGCAATGATGACCATGTATTTTGTGTGAAATTGGGTTCGATTTACAATTAAAACATGCAAGTTACAACTGATTGGTGCTCTATGGAAGCCCTGAGACTCTAAAGTTTGTTATTTTCACAAACTCAAAAGCACTATGAAACTGACTGCCCTGTTCATTTTCCTGTCGAGCCATTTTTTGTTCGCTCAGGATTATGTTTTTGTGTTCTTACATCACCGCGACGACAAACCAGAACTTCCCAAGGAGCAACTTGATAAAATCATGGAGGGCCACATGGCAAACATCAAGAAAATGGCTAAAGATGGTAAGCTCCTTGTGGCTGGTCCGTTTGAAGGCAGTGGCGGTATTTTCATCTTTAAAAGCAAGTCGTTACAAGAAGTGCGTCAATGGCTTTCAAGTGATCCTGGCGTTAAGGCCAATCGATGGAACGTTGAAGTCTTGCCTTACTATCCGCACATTGGTATACCAAGACTGACAAGCGAGCCGTATGAAATGACAAGCTATCAGTTCATTCGTTTTACGGCCTATATCGCCAAGTTTAATATCAACGATGTGCCGGAGTTGATGAAGAAGCATGACGATTATCTAAAAGAAATTCAAAAGTCTGGCAATGTAGTGGCAGAAGGAGTTTTTAATGAAACTGACGGTGGCATATTGATAATAAAGGGAGAACTAGGGCGTCACGTAATTGAGTCTGACCCGGCTGTGCATGAAGGGCTGCTCGAAATTGAAATTAAAAAATGGTACGTGGCCAAAGGCGCATTTGGCGAAAAATAAATCTATTCAGTCACCACCACAGCTAGCTTATTCCCCGATTTGTCTACGGCAAGACGTGTAACTCCCTTTAACATCTCCACTCCAGTTTTTATTTGAACCTCTCTCCACGTTGAGTCGGTTTTTGGATCCATCCAAAATATTTTAGCGCCATCACTCATAATAATCTTTCCATCGCTGGTCCAGCATAAATCTTCGCGGCCGGACAGTGTGGCTCCGATTGAAGTGATTTCCGATTTAATGGGATTGAATTTTTTAACAATCCATTCCTTATCAGAAATTTTATGAACAAAGCTTATCGAGTTTTCGCCGGGGATACGATGTAATGAGCGACCAATATTTTGTGTAATGATAGTATCTGTTTTCGTGGGCAGCCTTAAATAATGAAAAGTGTTGGGCGCCCCATCCTTTCCCAGCACAAATAATCCGATATGGCTGTTATCGGCCCACACATGGTAACCCACGATTAGGTTATCAATAATCACAACAGGCTCTCCGCCTTCAACAGGATATTTTCCCAAATCCTGAGCACCATTATCGCGTTGAATAATGCAAGAAATAAACTCCTTATCGGGAGTTAATGTTGGAGAGTACTCACGTTCGCTGGTTTGAGTGAGCGATTTGGTTTCATCGGTTTTGTAATTGTAAATTTTTATGTCCGACCGACCCTCATTATTAAAAGAAGAGTAGTAAATCAACGGTTTGTCGGGATGAAATGAAGGCTGATTGTCATAACCTTTACGGTTGGTAATATTCTTTGGTTTAGAGATGGTCACCCTGTTTTTTTTCAATTGCAAATCGAAAAGTAAAATTTCAGAACCAGCTTGGCCAAAGGCAACAATTGGAAGAATCAAAATGCCTAACAATACTCTTTTCATAATAAAATGATTTGATCGAAAGTAGAGAATAACCTGTGAAAAGCATGGGTTGAATCCGTTAAATTTTGAATTAAATTCGAGCACATGGAAGAGTACGATTTAATTATTATCGGTGCCGGCCCTATTGGGCTTGCCTGTGGTATTGAAGCCAAAAAGGCTGGGCTTAGGTACACTATTATTGAAAAAGGGTGCCTTGTTAATTCATTGTTTCATTACCCTATGAACATGACATTTTTTTCCACCTCAGAAAGGCTTGAGATTGGTGAGGTTCCTTTCATCAGTAACAATCCTAAGTCCACTCGTGCAGAAGCATTGGAATATTATCGCCGGGTTTGCTCCACATGGGATTTGAATTTACAGTTGTATGAAGAAGTGAAGGAAGTCAATCGTATGAAAGAGAGTGGCTTTTCTTTGACAACGGGCAAAGGAAAGTATTCTGCCAAGGCAATTGTGCTAGCGCTAGGCTTTTATGATTTGCCTTTCCTGCTCAACATACCGGGCGAGAATCTTCTTAAAGTGAAACACTATTATGACGAACCACATCCCTATTACCGGCAGAAGGTGGTAGTTGTTGGTGCGGCCAACTCAGCGGTAGATGTGGCGTTGGAGACTTGGCGTAAGGGAGCAGAAGTTACAATGATAGTTCGAGAACCAACGTTGCGTGAAAGTGTGAAATATTGGGTGAAGCCAGATATTGAAAATCGTATCAAGGAAGGATCGATTAAAGCTTATTTTAATTCAACTGTTTTGAACATCACCGAAACTCAGGTGGACATCCAAACTCCGGAAGGCGTTAAAAAGATAGACAACGATTATGTGCTTGCAATGACTGGCTATAAGCCTCCATTTGATTTTATGAAATCGGCGGGGATAAAGTTTCACAAAGATGAATTTCATACGCCAGTATATAATGAACTAACCATGGAAACCAATGTTCATCACCTTTATCTTGCAGGTGTTGTTTGTGGCGGATTAAAGACCAACAAATGGTTCATTGAAAATTCGCGCGAGCATGCGAAGTTGATCATCAACGATTTAATCAAAATCAAATTGAATTAAGAATGTAACACACCTTCCTTTTCCAAAATCTGGATAAAGGTGAGGTTCTCTTCACAGATCGTCTCAGGCACAAATACAAAACGCTTGTCGTAAATCTGTGAGCCCATATAGTAACTCACCCAATACTCGTTGTTGAGATGGAAAACTTTGGAATCAATAGGTTCAATCAGCGTGTGGCTTTTTGCCGGAACGGTTTCTAAAAAATGACGAAGTGTAGACGTGCGCTGTTCTTCTCCGTCTTTCTCTCCGTAGCCTCGGCTAACAACCAATGTATTTTCAATCGGAATGTCATTGTTATTGATCAGATAAACCTTCCACTCATCCAGATTGAGTAAATTCTTTTCTCTCGCCACCGCGAGTGTAACATTTTTTACTTCCGGTATTTCGATGTCTTTCTTCATTGTAAATTCATTTCAAATTGTAATGCGATTTTCTCTTTTAAAATTTCCTTCACCGACTCCATCTTTTGATCAGAGCTTAACTCTTTTTTCAAAGAAGTAACCGCCTTGTCCTGAATGCCACAAGGCACAATATGATTAAAGTAGCTAAGGTCGGTGTTCACGTTTAAGGCTAAACCGTGCATTGTCACCCAGCGGCTGGTCTTCACACCAAGGGCACAAATTTTACGTGCTTTCTTTTCATCATTCCAATCCAGCCATACGCCTGTCAATCCCTTTATTCGCCCGGATTCAACACCAAACTCCTTCAATGTTTGAATCACCGATTCTTCCAGCGTGCGCATGTACTGATGGATGTCGGTGAAAAAATTTTCAAGATCGATGACAGGGTAAACTACAATTTGTCCTGGGCCATGATAGGTGATGTCTCCACCGCGATTAATCTGATGATAGCTCGCGCCAATAGATGAAAGATCGGCTGCGGGAATTACCAAATTCTTTTCATCGCCACTTTTACCTATTGTAAAAACGTGGGGATGCTCACAGAAGATTAAATAGTTATTCGTTGTTCGTTGTTCGTTGTCCGGAAGATTTCTGTTTTCAGATTTAATCGCCAGAATTTTGCTGAACAAATCAGTCTGGTAATCCCAAGCTTTTTGGTAGTCGATCAAGCCAAGATCAATAAATTGAGTTTGTTTGGTCTTTTTATAACCAGAGTCCATTATCACTTTATAAACTGTCGTAATACTTGATTAAAGCAACGAATTCATCAATATGGTTCCCCTTCAACTTAAAATGATTCTTATTTTTGAATTGTCTTATCTCGTTACTCTTGTCCTTCATCAAATTAATCAGCACCTTCTTTGAGAAAAGATGTACTGATTTATCCCGGTGATCAAATAAGTATTTTTGATAGTCTTTATCGACCGTTTGGTCCTTTACTCCAATCGGCAAACCTCCCACCAATAAAAATTGACAAATTAATTCCGAGTCTTTTAGAATAATGGTTCCCGTGTATACACTCTCAATTTTTTTTTGAATTAGCTCCGGATCAAATTGAGCTTCTAATAATAAAGGATAGAGCAGTAAGAGCAAAAAACTGCGCTTCATAAAACACTTACTTAAGCTTAGCCAATTCTCCTTTCACAAAGTCAACTGCTTCTTCGGGATCGGGGTCAACATTGTTTTCTTTGGCAAGAAAATATGAAATCCAGTCGGTGAGGTGAATCAAATAATAATACTGCTCCAGCAGTGAAGCGCCTTCCGCCACGATATCTATGATCGGGTTGGAGCGTTTTTCAAAAATGTCGCGGCAAATCTCCATTCGTTTTTCCACGCGTTCGTGGTCATGGTCAGAATACAAGTAAATCACCTGCGATTGTTGCAAAATATTTTCTGGAAAATGCCAGCCTACAATTTCATTATGATTCATTTCGGGGAATGTATTCACATGTGCCATCTGCTTTGCGTTTTCATTGATTTGATTTTGAAATCGCGTTGCCATCGCACGTAAGCGTTCATCACAATAAATAATCGGGAGTTTACCGCGAAGCTTTTTGGCAATTAGTTCTGCTTCTGATTGGATAGCTTTCTCACCACGATCCAAATATTCAATCGAGTTTTCAGTCTCCTTTATAAAAGCAGCGCCAATGAGATTGGTATGATACAATGCATACAACAATGAAATCATCAGGTAGCCAAGCTGAGCACGCGGGCTGCTTGATCCATCTGGTATCTGAATATAAAACAGGTTGTACTCTTTTGCCATCTCAAGCATTTTTCCACCCGAAGTCACGCAAATTATATGAGCCCGTTTCAGCATGCCCTTATTTACAGCCGCCAATGTCTCTTCTGTGTTACCACTATAGGAGCAGGCAATAAACAATGTATGCGGACTGACAAACTGTGGAATATTATAACCTTTAGAAACTGTAATCGGAATTGGAACACGGCCAAAGGCAAGAGATTCTACCAGATCAGCACCAATGCCAGAGCCACCCATACCGGTGATGATGATATTGCGGATATCGCTTCCCGGGCGAACAAAATCAACTGTCTGCCCAAGTTTAATTGCGTGAGCCAGTTGTTGCGTAAACCCTTCAATAAGTTTTTTCATTCTTGTTCTTAACTTTAGCTTTCAAAGGTAAAATAAAATCCGGTGAGCGATAAAATAAAAAAGGGGAAAGAGGGAGAAGCACTCGCTGCCGATTTTCTAATTGAAAAGGGGTTTGAGATAATTGCCCGTAACTACCGAAATAAACGATCGGAGATAGATTTGATCATAAAGAAAAGCAACTGGCTTATTTTTGTAGAGGTCAAGATGCGAAGTTCAGATGCATATGGCTATCCTGAAGACTTTGTGGATTATAAAAAAGCTAAGAACATAATTGACGGAGCCGAGCAATATACTTATGATCAAAACTGGCAAGGCAATGTGCGCTACGATATAATTTCGATCCGTGATCAATACGGCAAAAAAGAAATTTTACATATTGAAGATGCATTTTATTGAATTTAAAATTGTTATAAAATGAAAGACAAACGCGTAGATGCTTACATCGCCAAGTCGGCAGAGTTTGCAAAACCAATTCTCACACACTTGCGCGAACTTGTTCACCGGGCTTGCCCCGAAGTTGAGGAAAAAATAAAGTGGGGGTTCCCCAACTTCGATTACAAAGGAGTGATGTGCAACATGGCCGCATTTAAGCAACATTGTGCTTTTGGCTTCTGGAAAGCATCACTGTTGAATGATCCAAAGGGAATCCTCGCCACTGTTGACCAAAACAGCATGGGGCATTTCGACCGGATTACTTCTTTAAAAGATTTGCCCTCCGACAAAATCCTGTTGGGCTTTATCAAACAAGCCGTCGAGCTCAATGAAAGAAAGATTAAGAGACCGGTGAGGGTCACTCCAAAAGGCTTGAAGACAATTGATACTCCCGATTATCTGGCCAAAGCTTTAAGAAAAGATAAAACATCTGCCGAAATCTTTGAAAACTTTGCTTACTCACATCGCAAAGAATACATCCAATGGTTTGAAGAAGCTAAAACGGAAGAAACCAGAAACAAACGAATAGCCCAAGCCATCGAATGGATAAGCGAAGGCAAAGGCAGGAATTGGAAGTATGAGAAAAAGAGTAGAAACGGTAAAAGTTAAAATTGAAAAGATTAAAGAAGAAGGTGGTAGAATAAAGTCATTTTGAGAGATAATCGACTGTTACATTCAATAACGCTTTCACTCCTACACTAAAAGATTTTTCATCTATCATAAAATCGACGGTGTGGTGCGCTGGTTTCCTTTCCAATTTCATTTCAGCAGGATAAGCCCCTAAAAAGAAAAAGAAGCCCGGTACCTTTTGTTGATAGAAGGAAAAATCCTCAGCCATTGTCACAGCTGAAATTACGTGTACATTTTCTTTGCCGGCTGCTTTCACCAAACTCGGCACCATCATTTCTGTAAGCTTTGAATCATTGATGGTGGCTGGATACATAATTAGAATATTTACATCGGCCGTTGCGCCTGATGCCTCGGCAATTTTTGTGGCTGTGAGTTTTATTTTTTCATGTACACTCCTCTGCATCTCTGGGCCAAACGTCCGGATTGTTCCTTGCAAAAAAGCTTCGTCAGGGATAATATTTCTTCGGATGCCAGCATGAAAAGTTCCTACCGTTACGACAGCAGCTTCCGTCAGTGCCATTTGGCGGCTTACAATAGTTTGTAATCCATCTACAATCTGGCAGGCAATCACCACAGGGTCAATTCCTTCCCACGGGGTTGCTCCGTGAGAGCCTTTGCCTGTTACTTTCACATCGAATCCATCTACTGCAGCCATGAGCGGGCCCGATCGATAGTTCAATGTTCCAGATGGTAGCAACGACTGAATGTGCAATCCAAAAACAGCATCTACCTTTGGGTTTTCCAGCACCCCTTCTTTCACCATCAACTCCGCACCCGATGGATATTCATCTGGCCCCACTCCTTCTTCTGCAGGTTGAAACAAAAATTTGACGCTGCCTTTCAATTCATTTTTGTTTTCAGATAATATTTTGGCAACCGCCATAAGCATCGCCATGTGTGCATCATGACCGCACGCGTGCATCACACCGGTTTCTTGTCCGCCGAAATTTGTTCTAACAGCAGATGCAAACGGCAAACTATTTCGTTCGGTCACCGGAAGAGCATCCATATCAGCGCGCAGCGCAACGACCGGCCCTGGCTTTCCTGTTTTCAAAAGACCAACAACGCCGGTTTTCGCAACCGGATACTGCACTTCCATTCCCAACGATTTTAAGTAATCGGCTATAAAGCCACCTGTGTTCGTCTCACGATTGGACAACTCCGGACTTTGATGAAATTTTCGCCGCCATTCGATTACTTGTTGCTCCGATGCCTTTACTTGCTGTTCCATTTTGGCTTGAAGCTTTAAATTCTTCTGAGCCAATACGATAGTTGATAGTAAGTATGTAAAAGAGAAAATCGTGAGTCTGATCGTCATTAGTCTTCTGTTTTTTTCGGAATTTACATCAAAATGGATTGGATAAAAATATTCGAAAGCTCGGCAGCAGCCAATACCGCACTGATTGAAAACCAGCCAAGGCTTTTACTTGTAAGAGGAAAAAGAATTTGTATTGTAAAGCATGACGGAAAACTTCTCGCAGTGCAAGATACTTGCTCGCATAACGGCGAGTCGCTGAGCAAAGGTACCATCAACTATTTAGGTGAAGTGATCTGCCCTTTGCACCATTATCAGTTCAATTTAAAAACGGGACGGGAATGTTCTCAACGAAGCAACGATCTTGAATGCTTTCCTATTCGCGAAAGCGAAGAAGGCGTTTTTATTTATTTTTAGAGGTTGAGATTACTAAATAAGAATGAGCTCCATTCCATAAATATTCTTAAATCCTTTATCTGCAGTAACTAATGGAACTTCAAGGAATAGGCACGTTGCTGCAATGATTGCATCTGGCACTTTAATGTTCTGCTTCTGTCTAAGTTGAATTGCCAAATTCTTGATTTCCAACCGAAGATCGATAGTGACACATTCACTAATCAGAGCCTTCAATTTTCTTTTATCGGATTCACCTAATTTTTGGCCATCCTAATAATTCTATCTCAGTGATGATAGAAATAGCAAATGATTGATCTAAGAATGGTAGAGTGTAAGATTTGCCTTCATGAACAGCAACTAGGAAATTCGTATCTG
>Ga0206934_1025_pt1 | contig 45814 bp, 41 predicted proteins | sample Alteio_BWOrgHeat_16_FD_152932 | JGI IMG/M metagenome (GOLD analysis project Ga0206934, IMG submission 152932) | Enriched cells from forest soil in Barre Woods Harvard Forest LTER site, Petersham, Massachusetts, United States -... | ecosystem: Environmental > Terrestrial > Soil > Temperate forest >...
ACTAAAAATGATAAAAAAATTCTTTTTCTGAGGAATGATGATTTTCCAGCTTTGTATCGAATTAATCCAAAGCTCTCAAGTAAATAAAGTGCTAAAATTTCGTAATTAGTTATTGAACATGATCTGTCGTCTTCTCAGTGTATTTACATTGCTGTTGATATTTTCCTCCTGTACGAAGAGTATAGAGAAATCCCCTGAAAGATTTTTTTTCAGATCACTGGGTGCAAATAAGACCGGCTTGCAATTTGAAAATCGATTGAAGCCGACACCTGTTTTTAACATGTTTAAGTACATGTACTTCTACAATGGTGCTGGAGTGGGGGCTGGCGATTTCAATAATGACGGACGCATCGATCTTTTTTTCTCAGCCAATCAGTCAGCCAATAGGTTGTACTTAAATGAAGGTGGCTTTCATTTCATTGATATCACGGATGTGTGCGGCATTAAATTCGATCAAGGTTGGTCAACCGGCGTGTCGGTGGTTGATATAAATCATGATGGCTGGCTCGATATTTATGTTTGTCGTGTTAGTGGCATCGAAACATTGACTGGCGCAAATGAGCTTTGGGTAAATAAAGGATTGAAAGATGGGATTCCTCATTTTGAAAATGAAGCTGCTCAATACGGTCTTGACTTTTCGGGCTTCTGCACGCAGGCAGCTTTTTTTGATTATGATCTTGATGGCGACCTCGACATGTTTTTGTTGAATCACGCTATTGATCAGAATGGCACCTTTGCTGCACGCGATAAGTTTATTGGAACTTATAACGACAAGTCGGGCGACAGGATGTACCGGAATGATGGTAAGAAATTCACTGACGTAACACACGAATCCAAAATCAATAGTTCGGCAATCAGCTTCGGACTAGGTGTGGTTGTTACCGACATTAACCTTGACGGTTGGCCGGACATTTATGTTGGAAATGACTTTCATGAAAACGATTACTTGTACATCAATCAGAAGGATGGCACTTTTTCAGATGAATCTTCAAACAGGATGATGCACACCAGTATGTATTCGTGTAGATGCGGGGGATTTTAACAATGACGGATTGGTCGATATTGTTTCGATGGACATGCTTCCGTCAGACCCTTACATGATCAGAAGATCCTTGGGCGAAGACGATTATGATATTTATTACTATAAAATTAAGACCGGTTACGATTATCAATACACCCGCAATAATCTTCAGCTAAATCGCGGCAACGGTATGTTTAGTGAAATTGGAATTTATTCGGGTATCCATGCAACGGATTGGAGTTGGAGTGCGCTGTGGCTTGATTTTAATAATGACGGTTGGAAGGATTTGTTTGTCTCAAATGGAATTCCCAAACGGATGAACGACATCGATTATGTCAATTTTATTTCGAATGGTGAAATACAATCGAAACTGCGGGCGAATAAAATTGAGCAGAAAGACATGGCGCTTGTTGATAAGTTTCCGGAAATAAAACTGCCCAATCGATTTTTCTTAAATAATCACGATTTAAAATTCAACGATATCTCTAAGGCCGTTGAAGGAAATGCCCTTACGTTTTCAAATGGAGCAGCGTATGCCGACTTGGATAACGATGGAGATATTGACATTATCACAAACAATATTGATGACCCAGTAATGGTTTATGAAAACCTTTCCTCATCAGAAAAGAATAAGAATCACTACGTCACCCTCAAGCTAAATGGAAGCGCCGTCAATCCTTTTGCAGTAGGAGCGAAGGTCTTCATTTTTTTCAATGATGATGTTCAGGCATTTGAAAATTTCCCTGCAAGAGGATTTCAGTCAAGTATGCAAATACCAATGAATGTCGGATTAGGTAATCATTCGGCCGACTCTATTATTATTGTTTGGCCCGACAATTTATTTCAAACTATAAAACACATACCCACTGATACGACCTTGACAGTTACTCATCAAGATGGAGTTTCTCAATTTAATTATGACGTGATTTTAAATAGGAGTAAAAATTCTGCCCCGAAATTCTCAGACATCACAAAAGATTTGCACTTAAGTTTAAAACATGAGGAGAATTCTTTTCCTGAGTTTACACGTGAACCTTTGATTCCTCGAATGATCTCTACCGAAGGTCCAGCCTTAGCTATAGCTGATATTAATGGCGATGGACGATCGGACTTTTTTTTAGGATCATCAAAGACCACTTCTGCATCCGTATTGCTGCAGCAAGCGACTGGTTTTTTCCAATCTATGAAGCAACCCGATTTGGAACTGGATAATTTCAACGAAGAGGTTGGAGCGTGTTGGGTTGATCTCAATAACGATCACTTCCTAGACTTAGTGGTTGCAAATGGTGGCAACGAGTACTTTGGAAAGGATAAACATTTGTCTCCTTCCATTTACCTGAATGATGGAACCGGTAAGCTGACTAAGAAGACAGACGCTTTTGATTCTCTCTTTGTAAACGCTTCCTGTGTTAGACCGTATGACTTTGATCATGACGGTGATGCAGATTTGTTTATTGGCGGCAGGTCTGTGCCTTGGCAATACGGAACAGACCCATCTTCTTACTTATTGCAAAATGACGGTCATGGGAAATTCACAGACATAACAGAAAAATTTGGCCCTGATTTGAAAAAGGCCGGGATGATAACCGATGCTGTTTGGTTTGACATGGACAAAGACGGTGATCAAGATTTGCTGACTAGCGAGGATTGGGGCGGAATAAACCTATACGTTAACAATTCGGGAAAACTTGAATTGAATAAACTGACTGATAAAAGCGGCTGGTGGAATTTTGTATTGCCGACAGATATTGACAATGATGGCGACATAGATATTGTAGCAGGCAATCAAGGGCTTAATAGCAGACTGAGACCTTCAACAGAAGAGCCGATAAGGTTATACTATAATGATTTTGATGGTAATGGAAAGAAGGAACAGTTGATCACCTATTATTTGGACGGTAAAGAAATCCCGTTTATGGGCAAGGGCGATTTACAGAAACTAATGCCCATGATAAAAAAGAAATTTCTCTACGCCGAAAAATATGCCGAGGCTCCCTTGCGCGATATATTTCCGCCCGACAAATTGGACGATTCTAAAATACTTACTGCCAATTATTTTGCGAGCGCCATTCTTTTGAATGACGGTCATGGTAACTTCTCTGTTCGAGAGCTCCCTGCTGAAGCTCAGTTTAGTTCGATGAAGTGTGCTACAGTCGCAGATGCCAACAATGATGGTCGTCCAGATATCTTGGTATTTGGAAATTTTTATCAGAACAATATCCAGCTTGGACGCAATGACGCAAATTTTGGAACGTCACTCATAAACATAGGCAATGGAAGCTTTCGAGCCGAATCTTTAAACGGACTTGTAGTGAAGGGACAGGTAAGGCACGTTGAGCCATTAATAGTCGGCGGAAAAAAAGCCTACGTCCTGGCAATGAACAATGACAGCCTTAGGGTAATTACAATTAAATGACGGGAAAATAGATTCGGGTTACCCATTTATTACTGTCAGGCTGTTCGAGCCGGTTAGTAATTAAAGATTCATAGGAGATGGCTACCACATTTCGGTGATTGTCTTGAATATAATATTCCATCTGTCTCACCGCATCTTTTATGACTTTCCTATTCCCGACAATCTCAGCTGATAGAATGTTCCCGCCCTTAAGCATCCATTTTGATTTAATTTTTTCGTTTTCGGGCAATGATTTCTCGATAGGTATTCCAACCTGAACGAAATACTCCTCACTACTCATTTTGTCAGTATACAACATCGGATATCCTTTTTCCTCAGCTCCTTCTTTTTTTATGTAGTTTTTTACCTGATCAATCAATAAGTAGATTTCAGATAAGCTTGGCTTATGCTTGAAAGTCTGGGAGATGGTGGTTACATATTCAAAGGGAACTTTTAATTCTTTGATGTCTATGCCATAAAGGTTTCTTTGATTTGTGAAGTAATCCGATAAGCCCCACAAAATCTTTTTATAAGAGTCTTTCAATCTCGTAGAGAGGAATAACAATTTAATTCGAGTGATAGGATTTTTGTCAAGCTGGATACCTGTGATCAGAGTAATTGTTACTTTATTTCCTGCTTCAGGAATAAGCTGAAGAGAAGAATTTGTCGAAAACGAATCTGATGTGGTTGTGAGTACAAATGTATTTAGTAAGATACTTTCGAAGGTAAACGTAAACTCACCTTGATTGAAGGTAACTTTTTGACCGGTTGATCCAGTCTTACCAGGCCACCAGTGATGCCAAGTCGTATCTCTCAATAATTGACGAAATAACGCATCTGTGTTGGCAGAAAATTGAATAGTTTCTTTTACATTGGATTGGAGAGGAAGAGTAAATGCTGCCACTAAAACCCCTGCAATTAAGAGGGAGAGAATTATCCAGATTTTTTTATAAGCGATACGCACAAGAATTCAGGTGTTTAATTTTTGAGAGGCCTAACCGACCTCGAAACTAAAATATTCCATATAAGATCACTAACAAGTATTGATATTTTTTTTCATTTTGCACTGCTCAGAATGACGAGAATAATGAATAAATTATGTGCCAGATGACCCGTCAAATTATCATCATTATTCTTTTTGTTTTGCCCGGTATTGGCTTCGCCCAACAGTCCGATTCGTGGACTATTGAGGCTAAAGGGATTGACCCCAAAAACTACTTTGGTGTGACTGTAGCTAATGGCATGATTGGCCTGGTATCTTCACCTGAGCCCATGAAAGTAAAAGATGTTGTGCTGAATGGATCATACGATTATTATCAGCGCGGCAGGGTTTCAAACATCCTTAAAACATTCAACCACGTGAATATGGAAATGGATGTAGACGGACAACGTGTTACTTCTTCGGGTACATCCGGCTATCAGCAGAAGCTGGATATGAAACGAGCCGCCCTCATCACTTCATTTGACGTTCAGGATAAATTAAGTGTACACCACACGATGATGGCTCTTCGACACTTGCCATATACCTCGCTCATTATTGTTGAATTAAAAGCAAAGAAAGATGTGCTGGTCACGCCAATGACTGTGATAGAAGCTCCCGATCATCTTACCGATGTACATAACTTATACAGTGAAATAGACAGGCCTCATGTTAAAATTCCGTTGATGACCTCGGTTGGCAAAAGCCCATCAGGTAAGCTCACAATCGCAGTCAGCAACAGTTTTATTTTTAATGAGCCACACGGGCAAGAACCAAGCCTCATTCATGAAGACTGGGATTATAACAGGCACTTGGCCAAATTCTCGAAGAAGCTGAAAGCGGGCGAAAGTTATTCTTTTGCAATTGTAGCTTCGGCAACTTCTTCGGCTCAGTACAATGATCCATTCAATGAAGCCGAACGACTTACCATTTTTGCAAAGCTCGAAGGTGTCGAGAGGTTAGTTCAGCATCATGAAGCTGAATGGAACGAACTTTGGAAGAGTGACATTGTGATCGAGGGCGATGAGCAGTTACAGAAAGATATCCGATTTGCTTTGTATCACTTGTATTCTTTCGCTAGAGCTGGCACTGCCTACAGCCTTTCACCGATGGGACTTTCTGGTCTTGGGTATAATGGTCACGTGTTTTGGGACACCGAACTATGGATGTACCCTCCGCTTTTAACAATGCACCCGGAAATTGCCAAGTCGCTTTTGGAGTATCGTTTCGTTCGATTGGACGCGGCCAGAAAGAATGCATTCTCTCACGGATATAAAGGCGCGATGTTTCCGTGGGAGTCATCAGCCGAAGGCACTGAAGACACTCCTGTATGGGCGCTTACAGGTCCGTTTCAGCAGCATATTACTGGTTGCGTAGGTTGGGCTTTCTGGAAATATTATCAAGTGACGAAAGACAAGACATGGCTCAAGGAAAGAGGTTATCCTGTATTGAAAGAAGTAGCAGATTTCTGGTCGAGTCGTGTTGAGCGTAAGAGCACCGGCCATTATGAGATCAATAATGTAATAGGCGCAAACGAATGGCAGGAAAATATTGATAACAATGCTTTCACCAACGGCATGGCTATTACCGTACTTCGCTATGCGACACAGGCTGCCAAAGAACTTGGTATTGTACCGGATCCGGATTGGGAGTTAGTAGCACAGAATATTCCGATACTGAAATTCGCCGATGGCACTACACGTGAGAATGCCACCTACGATGGTGTTGAGATCAAGCAAGCTGATGTAAACTTGTTGGCTTACCCATTGGAGCTTATCACCGATGTTGCTCAGATACAAAAAGATTTGAAATACTATGAAGCGCGTATGTCGCCCACGGGGCCGGCAATGGGAAACTCTGCGTTGTCTACTTTATACTCGCGCCTTGGTGATCCGGAAAAAGCGCTGGGGTTGTTTATAAAAAGCTACCAACCAAATCAGGTGCCACCGTTTGGTGTTTTGGCAGAGACTGCCGGAGGTACAAATCCCTACTTTGCTACAGGTGCCGGCGGATTTCTACAAGCTGTGATTTTCGGTTTTGGCGGATTAAGTTTTTCAGATAATGGGATTCAACAACGCAAAAGTCAATTGCCAAAATCATGGAAGTCGCTGGAGATAAAAGGCGTTGGTGTGAATCATGCTAATTATAAAGTACGTTGATTGAATTGTTAATTATATAGTCTACACAGAACTTATTAAATCATTTATGCGAAAGATTTTTTTTATTTTCTTTATTCTCCTATGGTCTTGTGCCAAAGACAAAACAGCGTACAAAGCGAAGGTTCAAAACTCTGATTTTTTTCACAAGTCAATGAAGGAAATCACTGATCGAATGGTTCACGATATTTTTTCTCCTCCTGTAGCAAGCCGAATTTATGTTTACACCAGCGTGGCAGGGTATGAAGCGATTATCCATCAGGACAAAAAATACAAAAGCTTAGCTGGCCAGCTGCATGGCTTAGAAAAACTTCCTCAACCTGATTCCACCCAAGAGTATTGTTATCCATTGGCTGCTGCAGAAGCGATGTTGAAAGTAGGGCGTGCATTGATTTTTTCGGAAGATGAGCTTGATAAATTTTATAATAAAGTCATGCAGGAGTTCAAAGATGCCGGCGTGCCTGACGATGTCTTTGAGCGATCGATTGGTTTTGGAGATTCCATCGCCAAGCATATTATGGATTGGGCTTCGGGCGACAACTATAAACAATCAAGAACATTTTCGAAGTACACTATTGAAAGTAGTCCAGGTACATGGAAGCCAACGCCACCGGCATACATGGATGCCATTGAACCGCATTGGAACAAGATTCGCACTTTTGTAATTGACTCGGCTGCGCAGTTTCAGCCAGAACCTCCTCAGGTATTTTCTATTGATAAGAAAAGTCAGTTTTATAAAGAAGCATATTATGTATTTGAGACTGGCAAAAACCTGACGCAAGAACAACGTGCCATAGCTAGCTTCTGGGATTGCAATCCTTTCGTAATGAATGTGAAAGGACACGTTATGTTCGCAACAAAGAAAATTTCTCCGGGAGGACATTGGGTTAACATTACCCGATTAGCCTGCAATGCTACACATGCCGACATAACCAGATCTGCCGAAGCTTATGTGCGTGTCGCGATTTCACTGGCCGATGGATTCATCAGCTGCTGGGATGAAAAGTACAGAAGTAAATTGGTGCGCCCTGAGACTTATATTAATCAATACATCGATGAAAACTGGGCTCCGTTATTGCAAACTCCGCCATTCCCCGAATACACTAGTGGTCACAGCGTTGTTTCCACTTCTGCTTGTGTAGCACTGACGGGTTTGTTTGGTGATAATTTTGCCTATACAGATTCTACTGAGACTGAGTTTGGACTTCCTCCAAGAAGCTTCAAATCGTTCCGGTCAGCTGCAGAGGAAGCAGCTGTGAGCAGGATTTATGGTGGCATTCATTATTTGCCCGCTTGCGAAAATGGAAAAGTTCAGGGAACCGCTTTGGGTGAATTCATAGCTTCAAGGATAGTAACATCACAATCAAAAAAAATTGCCAATAAATAATTTAGCAATTCATGTCAGAGCCTATGCTCAATGGATAAAACTTGTATAGTCGGCAACCATTGAAACGAAATATAATTCAATGAAAAAGATTGCTATTGTAGGACCGATACCTCGCGATCACATTGTCACTCACAATGGTGATCTCATTCAAAAATGGGGATGCGTTACCCACCCGGTAATTGCTTTGTCGATAATGGCAGGCGACAAGATTGAAGTTATTCCTGTCACACACCTGCGTTCGGTTGACCTTGACAATGTAAAAGAAGTGTTTAAGGGATATCGCGGGGTTATTCATAATCACATGACGGTAGCCAATGATCAGGGTGATATCATCAGTTTGAGATTCCTTGACATGAACAATCGCGTTGAGCGACAGACTGGTTTCATGGACCCGATCATGCCCACCGACATGAAGAAGCTGCTGGATTGCAAAGCATTTGTTTTTATCCCCATCAGTGACTACGAGATTTCGCTTGATACATTGAAGTTTTTGAAAAAGAAAAGTAAAGGTGTTATCGTATTCGATGCACATGGACCGACCACGGCTTGTCTCGTGAATGGAGAACGTCAACGCAAATTTTGGATTGACCGGGATCAGTGGCTGCCGTATATTGATGTATTGAAAATGAATCTGGAAGAAGCTCAGGCCTCGTGGTTTAAAAGAGAATACGAGACAAATGATTTTGTAAAGACAGAAGAGCCAGACCGCAAAGAGCTTCGTGCGTTTGCTGAACATTGTCTCAGCCTCGGAGTAAAATGTGTTTACATCACAATCGACTCGCGTGGCTGTCTGGTCTACTATAAAGAACGCGCCAAAATAAAAGAAGTGATGGTGCCGGCCATTAAAGTGAATCAGGTGGTTGATACAACGGGCTGTGGTGATTCTTTTGCAGGTGGAGCTGGCTTTAGCCTGATGCAAAAACCAGGCGACTATGTGTTAGCAGCTAAATACGGAAATGCCTTGGGTGCATTGCGTACTCAAGGAAAAACCTTTGATGTATTTAAGACACTTAAAGAAACGAACGCGATCATTGAACGAGGTCATATTTAATTCTGATAATTTTTAAACAAGATGATTCAAGCGGTAATTTTTGACCTGGACGGAGTGATTGTAGATACAGCACATTACCATTTCATTGCATGGCAGAGACTAGCCAGAGAACTAGGGGTCAATTTTACTGAACATGAAAATGAACAACTTAAAGGCGTAAGCCGGATGCAGTCACTGGAGATTATTTTGTCGCTTGGCAAAATTCGTTTGTCAGAAAAGGAGAAGGAAGATTTGGCCGATAAAAAGAATCAATGGTTTGTGGAATACATTCAAGCGATGAAGCCGGATGAGATTTTTCCGGGTGTTAAAGAGCTGTTGAAAACAATCAGGAGTAAAGGAATGAAAGTGGCGCTGGCATCGAGTAGTAAAAATGCCGATACCGTTTTGACGTTGCTGAATATCAAAGACTATTTTGATACCATTGTGGACGGAACAATGATCACTCATTCAAAACCCTATCCGGAAATTTTTTTACTGGCTGCGAATAGATTAGGAATGAAACCTTCTGAATGCGTTGTGTTTGAAGATGCCGAAGCAGGAGTTGCTGCAGCCGTTGCAGCGGGAATGAAGTGTGTGGGCGTTGGCTCTGTCACTCAACTTGGAAAAGCAAACTATATAGTAAACAAAACAGCTGATTTTGATTTAGCGAAACTTCAAATGCTATAGAACATCAGCCAAAATATTACAGCCAATCATTTATGAAACAATATTTAAAACACCACGAATGGCAAATAATTGAAGAGGGCTTTGATCCTCACCTCAATCGAATTTCTGAAAGCATTTTCAGCCTCGGCAACGGAATGATGGGTCAACGCGCCAACTTTGAAGAGACGTACACCGGTGACACTCATCAGGGGACTTACGTTGCGGGGGTTTACTATCCCGACAAAACGCGGGTTGGTTGGTGGAAGAATGGATATCCGGAATATTTTGCCAAGGTTCTGAATGCACCGAGCTGGATCGGCATAAAGATTAAAATTGAAAATCAGGAGCTCGATTTGGCAATATGCAAGGTTGAAAATTTTCAGCGTGTACTGGATATGAAGCAAGGTTTGTTACACCGATCGTTCGTAGCCACATTCCCGGATGGGAAAAAGCTGAAAGTCGATGCGAAACGCTTTTGCAGCATGGCAGATGGTGAAGTTGGAGCTATTCGATATTCCGTTTTGCCAATAAATTTTTCTGCAAAAGTTCAAATTACGATGGCTGTAGACGCCGATGTAGTAAACAAGGATTCAAATTACGATGAGAAATTCTGGGATCGTGTTTATGAAGAGTCGCAAGCAGGATGGGTTGTGGTGAATGTGCAAACCAAGAAAACCCTTTTTCAGGTGTGCACAGGAATGAAATTCGACCTTAAAATTGATGGCAATTCTATTCACGGAAAAACGAATACCCATGTTCGTGAGAAATATAGCGACAATGTGGTTGAAGTAGACTTGGAGCAAAATAAGGAATTGGTCATTTATAAATATGGAGTTGTCCTCTCTTCGGAAAATCATGCGAAAGATAAAATCGTAAATACCTGTCGTGCAAAAATGGATACCGCGACCAAAACTGGTTTCGACAAATTGTTTGAACAGCATGCGGCTGTGTGGGCGCACAAGTGGGAAGAATGCGATATCACAATCGATGGAGATGTAGCTGCACAACAAGGAATCCGGTTCAATATTTTTCAGTTAATGCAAACTTATAAAGGTGATGACGTCCGTTTGAATATCGGCCCCAAAGGATTCACCGGTGAGAAATATGGAGGTAGTACGTATTGGGACACCGAAGCTTATTGCTTGCCTTTTTATTTATGCACATCCGATCCGAACGTCGCACGCAATCTTTTAATTTATCGCTACAAGCATTTGCCTAAGGCTATTGAAAACGCAAAGAAACTCGGCTTCACAGATGGAGCCGCATTTTACCCTTTCGTTACTATGAATGGCGAAGAGTGCCACAACGAGTGGGAGATCACCTTTGAAGAAATTCATCGTACCAGCGCCATGGCATATGCTATGCGTGATTACATTGAATATACAGGCGATGAGGCTTACTTAATAGAATACGGCCTTGAAGTATTAATTGGAATCTCTCGCTTCTGGACGCAACGCGTCAATTGGTCGAAGGATAAAAACAAGTATGTTATTCTCGGTGTAACCGGGCCAAATGAATACGAGAACAACGTGAACAATAACTGGTACACCAATTATTTAGCTTCATGGACGCTGCGATTTACTCAGCAAGCAGTGGCCTATGTAAAGAAGACCGACTCAAAGAAATACAACGAGCTTGTTGAAAGGATTCATTTCAAAGAAAAAGAAGAGGTTGGTAAATGGGCGGACATTTCTGACAAAATGTACTATGCTGCGGACAAGGCGCTTGGCGTCTTTTTGCAACAAGACGGATTTTTAGATAAGGAATTAATCAAGGCTTCTGATCTACGTGCAAATGACAGGCCGATCAATCAGAAATGGTCATGGGACAGGATACTGCGATCTTGCTTCATCAAGCAGGCCGACGTGTTGCAAGGCATCTATTTATTCGAAGATGATTTTACCACAGAGCAGATCAAGCGAAACTTCGATTTTTACGAACCAATGACCGTGCACGAGTCATCTCTTTCACCTTGTGTGCACGTGATTCTTGCTTCTAAATTGGGATATAAAGACAAAGCATACGAAATGTATCTGCGAACTTCGCGCCTCGATCTGGATGATTATAATAATGATACGGAAGACGGTTGTCACATCACCAGTATGGCCGGCACGTGGATGAGCGTGGTGAAAGGTTTTGGCGGCATGCGGCTGTGCGAGAGCAAATTGTTTTTCAACCCATTTATTCCAGACCAATGGAAATCCTATTCTTTCCGAATGGAATTTAGAGGCCGTGTATTGAAAGTGAAAGTAGCCAAAGAGAAAACAGAAGTTGTTTTGGAATCGGGTGAGCCTTTGGAAATTGTTTTGAATGGAAAGAATACCAGATTGTGAAAGCCGCACATGGGTAGCATAAAATTAAAGATCATTCGAATAAAAAAACAATCCCGCCACGTGGCAGGATTGTTCTCTATTACGCCTAAAGGCTTTAGTTCGCTCCGTCTGTTCGAGCAAAAGAAACAGTGAAGCCCCCTACTTTTTTTCCTAAATCTGAGCCAGCATCAATATCAATGCGGTAATGGATCCCTCCATACAAACGCGACAAAGAAGCTTCATTAGCCATGTTCTCAAAATCACTTTGTGCTGCCGGAAACAAATAAGATAGCACAGTTGCAGCAGCCGAAGAGAATGTGGAGTGACCGCTTACGTAAGATGGAAAATTGGGGATGCCAGTGCCTGTTTTAATCGAAGGATCAAGCTGCGTTGGCCTTGGATTAAAGTAAAAGTATTTCGTATTCCAACAGGCTACAGCAGCATCGTGCATAGACATGTTAAGAAGTGCAAAAGCTCTGGCTGCCCGCACTTCGCTGAACTTGGCATCGCGGATATATTCTTCCGCTATATCGTTCCAATGCCCGGGAGGAGTATATGTACCAACACCATCAGCCCACTTTAGTACAATAGCTTCCCGATCGCGGGTTAGATTGCTGGAATAGTACTTCACTTCGCTTACCTGACTGCTCATTTCTGCAGACGATGTGGAAGGTGGTGGGCCTGGACGTGCACCTACAATATCGGATGGCTGCATCATCCACGCTTTTACATTTCCAAAGAACGGAAGCATCGGAGGCCGGGCTGGTACATCTAAACTCAGCCATGGGATTTGTCCATGCTTAACGGCTGTATCTTGCAACGCCAGCCACTGAGGTGCGGTGCCAATAGCATTACCCATACCATCGGCTCCTGCACGTGTGATGTAGTCTGCGGCAACGGCTTTGCCCAAGGCTATACCTACTGTGATATCGCTGGTTGAAGCTTTGCCTGATAATAATGCTGCACTTCTTTGTTCACCGGCTTTGGCCAATATTTCGTCTGATGATGCAGGAAACATTGCTAACAATATCGTCTGTGCTGCTCCTGACATAACGGCTTCTTCTGAAGGATAAGAAGGTATTCCGACCTGAGGCATGAGAGATTTTACTTTTTTATCTACTACGTAAGGTGATGGTCTGTTGTATTGATACTTGTAATACCAAGCGGCTTTAAGTGCGTCATAAATTGCCGCACTCACATAACTATAAGCACGTGCTGCGTATGGCGGATTGGCAAACGGAAACTGTGGATCAGCGAATGGGTTGTTTACATCAGGGAAAATATAGGTGCCGTTGGCAAGTGGAGCTGGTGGCAGATTGTAACGAGCCACCAATTCTCTGAAGATCTGATTCCAGCGGAGTACACCTCCATCACTCCAATAAGCAATAGCATCCAGCTGACCTGAAGTCAAAACGCTCTGCAGGTTTTTGATGCCGGTAAGTTCTGTTTTATAGGCAGCAGTAGATGTATCGGCTGGAGTAGGTACGGATGTGGAATATTTGAGATAAGATGGTACTGCTACAACTTTCCATGTTCCGGCATTTGTATCCGCATTCGTTGGAGTTAGTGCAAAGAGAGTCTCTTTGGAATCAACATTCTTGTTGCAACTCAGCGGCAGCGAAATAATAACAGCGACCGTCAAAAGGATTTTGTAATATTTTATATTCATGATCTTCTCAATTTTGTTGTGGACTGAAATGGAACGTATACAAAAGACCCGCTGTGTAGGTTGTAGATTGCCCTACGTTGCGACCAGCCACTGTATAAGAAGTAGTGGCTCGGGCTGCAAGGTTCTTCACCATAGGAAGTTGATACATCACCATTACTCCGGCTTTAATAAAGTTCATTTGGTTAGAAGCGAAAGGCATGTCTTGCCTGCGGATGTCACCGCCTCCTAATGTATTTTGCTGAGCGTACGTCAATTCAGCCCTTAGCGCATTTTTGGTATAACCCAAACTTCCTGAAAACAGAAACTGATTTGGCATTGCAACTTCGTTAGTTAGGTAGAGTTGTCCGTCTGTAAAGTAAGAAGCCCTGTCGAGAAAAATATTTGACCGGAATACATAAGCAGTCGAGATAGAAGCATACCATGTTTTCTTCAGAGAATAAACTGCGTTGAGTCGGGCAGTAAAAGTCTTGCTCGCAAGCCCGATGGAAAGCGGAAGAAAATCCGGAGTATAATTAGTAGTAGGAATAGAAAATGATCCTACGGCAAAAGCTTTGAAAGAGCTATTTTCAAAATCTTTACTAACGAAGCGATACTTAGCGCCGATAGTTACGTCTTGCAAGCCGGCCATTGGATGCAAGGTTCCACCGCTGGCCTTTGTCCACACGTAAGGGAGCATGGCTATAACATTGAGCTTTGGGGTTATTCCGTAGCTACCCATCCACATCGCGTTGTTGGTAGTTACGGTGCCAAGATTTTGGTTATCACGTTTTAAACTTCCTTCCCAGTAATTTTTCCAGGAATCTGTTGAATAAATAACGCCTGTACAGAAATCCTTCTTTGGCATCATTAGCCCGTCTGTCAGGTTCTGGGCCAGAACGCACTGAGTTGAAATGAAACTAACAATTATATATAGGTATACTTTTTTCATAAGCTAAAAATTAACGAAAGCGAAAATGATTCGTAAGTAGTCGCAGCAATTGGGTTGCTACGTTCGTCTATCATACACTAATAATGCAATTCCTACGGAGGAGTTACAAAATGAATGAAGATTGGACAAATGGAAACTTATGCCCTGGGCGGCTGGATTATCGTCGAATGAAACTGGGCGGTTTTTTCTGAAATGACTTCAGTGAACCCGAAAGAAAGTTCCCAGCCAAGGTTATTGGATTCAACAGAAATTGTGGCAGAGAAATAGTCCTTGATCAATACCTGAATGGTTTTCGAATTTCCCTTTTCCCCGGAAGGGTTGCTTGAGAAAGTCTTTACATAATCTTCCAGCGCCTGATCAATCTTTTCTGAGCGGACATCCTTTACGCACACTATATATAATGTATCGTGAAGGAATTTCTGCTTCACCAGACGGTATATCTCTCCCTTGTGTTCAAATTCTCCGTCTACACGATCGTACTCATTCATGTCTGCAGAATAAGGCATGGCGATAGGCATTTTGAAAATGATTTCGCCAGTAGCCATCGAGTAATTGTTCCCGTCAAAACTTTCCTGCATTTGATCTGCGATCTGATTACGGATACCTAAAAATATCCCGTAGTATCCCAAGACATTGAGAAGAAAGACAAAGAGAAGTGACAGGGAAACAATTCGCTTCATTACATAAACCTAAGCATTGAATGGGAAAAAATCAAAACCCCGGCTCATTGAATTTGGCCGGAATTGCCACTTATCCATTCTTTCAGACATTGCAAACGTTTGCATAGCCCTTTCAAAATCTAATTCGAAGGCTTGCATCCCGTAATAACTCTGCTTTTCCCCTCCAAATCACGGATAACATGAATATCATCGTACCCTTCGGTCTCAAAAAGGTGACTTGTCTCTGAGCTGAGCTGAGCATTAATCTCAACAAAAATTCTTCCGCCGGGCTTGAGCAAAGCCTTTCCTTTCTTCGCTATAGCCCTATAGAAAATCAAAGGATCATTATCGGGTACAAAGAGCGCCTGATGTGGCTCATAGCTTAATACATTTGATTTCATCGACTCCTTTTCCAGATGCCGAACATAAGGCGGGTTGCTCACCAAAATATCCAGAGGTGCAATAGTGATGTCTTCTATTAAAAAATCAGACTTGATGAATTGAATCGAAGTCTTATGATGTTTGGAGTTCTCTTTGGCTACAGCTAGTGCCTGCTCACTTACATCCATCGCGTGAACGAGTGAGCCTGAAATTTCCAAACTGAGGGTGATGGCAATACATCCGCTGCCGCTGCCTACATCTAAAATAACGGGCTTAGTAATTTTTGTTTTCAACACCTCTCTTACAAGGACCTCAGTTTCGGGTCGTGGGATGAGTACTGATGAGCTTACTTTAAATTTTCTTCCATAGAAATCGGCTTCGCCAATTATGTATTGAACAGGTTCATGCTGGTTGATTCGTTCAGCCCACTCTTTTAGTTTCCCGTCATCAAAAATATTTTCTTTTTCGGCCAGTACATCGGAATACGACAACCCGTATTCCGCCTCAAATAATAAGCGTGCAATAGCCTCTTTTTCATCGATTGGCTCATCAATCGAGAGCTGGGCAACAAACTGCCGTAGTACCACTTTGGAATTCGATGGGGTTCCTTTCATCTTTGCAATGATAACAAAAGACAATGACTCCCGACGAGCTTTTCATGCAGCGAACATTTGACCTTGCCCAATCAGGCATTGGCAGTGTAAGTCCTAATCCTCGTGTGGGATGTGTGATTGTGCATGATGGTAAAATCATTGGAGAGGGCTGGCATCAGAAATTCGGCGAGGCTCATGCTGAAGTGAATGCTATCAATTCAGTAAAAGATCAGTCCCAATTAAAAGAAAGTACAGTATATGTAAATCTTGAGCCATGCTCTCATTTCGGAAAGACACCACCTTGTGTTGACTTGCTGATCAGGCACAAAATAAAGAAAGTAATGATCGCAAACCTGGACACAAACACTTTGGTTGCTGGCTCAGGAATAAAAAAATTAAAGGAGGCAGGTATAGAAGTAATCACTGGTATTCTGGAAAAGGAAGGTCGTGAATTGAATAAGCGGTTTTTTACTTTCGTTGAAAAACAAAGACCTTACATTATTCTTAAGTGGGCACAAACTGCTGATGGTTTTGTTGCACAAAAGAATTTTGAATCGAAATGGATAAGCAATGATTTGTCGCGCCAACTCGTTCATAAATGGCGAGCCGAAGAAGATGCCGTTCTTGTTGGTACACGAACGGCTTCACATGATGACCCTTCATTAACTGTGCGCGACTGGACAGGAAGAAACCCTGTGAGAATTGTGATTGACAGATTTCTACGACTCAACGGACGCCTGCAACTGTTTGATAAAAGAGCAAAAACGATTTGCTATAATGTGCTTAGGCATGAGGAACATAAAAATCTTTTGCTCGTTCGCGTTGATGAAGAAAATTTCCTAAATGAAGTCATTCACGATTTATACAAGCAAAGAATTCAATCTGTAATTGTTGAAGGCGGCGCGCAGACACTTCAACTATTTATAGAATCGAAAATATGGGATGAAGCCAGAGTTTTTACTTCGCCAAGAACATTTGGTGAAGGAATTGCTTCTCCAATAATTCAAGGAACACTCAGGGTTCAGGAAAGCATTGATTCCGATCGTTTGGAATTCTTTATTCCGCATTAAAAAAGAAACCCCGGCCTGACCGAGGTTCCATTCTTAATTTCATATTCTCTTTTAAGAATTATAGACTGCAACAAATTCCTTAGCGAAGGATTCAAGTTTCACTTTGCCGAGCGCAGGTTTGTTTTTCCAATAGTCGGCTTGGATTGTTCCATTCTTGAAGGCAATCCCCATTTCTAGGTAGCCATTGGCAACTTCCTTATTCAGGCCTCCTTGCAACATTCCGTTCAATGCATCTTCGTTTTTAAATTCCATCCAGGGTATGCCCGGTTTTCCAACGGCCTTACCTAATATTTCTGCGATCTCCTTTGGATGGCGTTCATCGCTGGCAACATACCGAATCGAATGACCCTTGAATTTTAATGCGAGAAGTTCGGCAGCCACAACATCGGCGATGTCAGAAGTATGAGTGAGGATCAGCTTTTCATTCGAGCTTCCAAAATTTGATCCCATTACGTTCATGTGTTTGATCATCGGAATCATCCCCATCAGGTTGTTATAGAAATAAGACGGGCGAACAATTTTTAAGTTGAGATTTTTCAATTGATTGAGATGCCATTCTGCAACCGATAACCCGTCGATCGGACCAGCACCTTTGCCGAGATGAGCGCCAATACTGCTAAGAAAAACCACATGACTAATTCCGTTTGCTTTAACAGCATCGATATAGCCAACAATCACTTTTTTCTGATAGTCGGCCCAGCGCCCTGTAAGATTCATGTTGGGAGGGATCATCAAATAGGCAGCCTGTGCCCCTGCAAATGCCTGCTTCAAAAAACCGACATCTTCCACCGAACCGACCGCTGGAATTGCTCCCAAGGCTTCTATGTCTTTTGACTTGCCTGAATTGCTTGTGATTACGGTTACGGTGTGGCCGGCTGATTTTAATTTCTGCACAACGGGTTTACTGATGTTGCCCAATGAGCCTGTAATGATATAATTCATGATTGTTTGGAGGTTGGTTTCAGTCCTAACAGAATAGCGCTCTTGGAAGTTTCCCGGCTGCCCCTGTTTTTTCTCAACTGCGGACACTCTTGTCCGACTGCGAACGAGGTAGTTGACAGAATATGTTTTATTTTCGTTAGTTGATATAAAATTCAGGCACAACTATTGCAAAAAGACAGTTATGGAAACTCAAAAAGTAAAAACCTGCTTTACAATAACTTTCACTCCAGAACAATATCTCCACGCCAAGGCTTATGTGGAGGACATGAAAAAACACCCACAGCGTGTGTTCTGGCAAGGCAAGCAAAGCAAATCAGATGATGAGCTGGTAATTGAGCAGATTGCCCACCGTATTTTGTCAGGGTTCTATAATGATGACCCTTTCAATGCCGGGAAGCACATCATGCGCATGGACAGCATGGCTACGGCTTGAGATGTTGATTGTTAAAAATTAACTGTTAACTAGGCTATGTCCTATTAGCAAATAACGATTAACGAATTCATACTCTCTCTAAAACCTTCTCAATCAGGTTTTCGATGACTTTATTCGGGTTTTTAACAACTTTATTTTTTATTCTGTTTGCCAGAATCGCGTTTACGCTCAAAGCTTCATGGCCAAGGAGTCGAGCCATGGCGTAGTATCCGGCAGTCTCCATTTCAAAATTAGTAAGCCAAAAATCCCCCTTATGGTAGTAGTTTAAATCTTCCAAAAGGTGCGGAAATCGGATTGGCGCCCGAAGCTCCCTTCCTTGTGGTGCATAAAAACCAGGGCTTGTTACGGTATTGCCTCTGATCATATCAAAGCCTATCCGGTCACGCAAACTTTCTGATCCGCGAACAACGTAAGGCATAAACGGAAGCCCGGTTTTTTTTTGAATATCATGCGCAAGACCAGCCTCTTCATCATTCATCGGCAGATCATAAAAATTCATCAGGTTATCAAGGCCAACGGCAAAATCAGAAACCAGAAATGAGCCAAGTGGTATATCTTCTTGCAGCGCACCTGACGTGCCGATTCGGATGACTCGTAGTTTTTTCTTTCTGGGCTTTAACTCACGGGTCTTCAAGTCAATGTTGACCAGTGCATCTAATTCGGAAAAGAATATTTCAACATTATCTGTACCGATGCCAGTGCTGATGACGGTAATTTTTTTACCATTGAATTTTCCTACGTGTGTGATGAACTCACGCTTGTTCATCTCGAATTCCACTTCATCAAAAAACTGACTCACCATATATACCCGGCTCGGATCACCTACGGCAATAATTGTATCACTGATGTGTTTGGGCAATAAGTTTAAATGATAGACACTGCCATCAGCATTGAGAAGAAGATCAGTTTCAGAAATTTTGGGCATCGTAGTCCAATTTATTGACAATCCCTTCAAAATTCAAATGCTCCCAATTGTTTTCTATGTCGCTGGTTTGCATAACGCCATCCATAATTTTTTTTTGCTTTTGCCCGATTGCTAAGGCATCTGAATAACGAATGTCTTCCCGAAAGGTGACCATTGAGTAAAGAGGAATCCATTTCTCAGGAAACAGCTGATTTAATTTAGCTTCGATTTTTTTTCTTAATAAAAATTTAGCGTCAGCCACTAAGTCTCGCATTTCAATAAAATTATCCAACGCCAATTCCGCGATCGAATCGGTATCCGGCTTTCTTGTTTTTTGAAATTCGCTAAATAGACTTTTCCAATCATCAGCCTTATCGATCAGTTGATTTAAAACTCGACAATCTTCAAACCCGGCGTTCATTCCTTGTCCGTAAAATGGAACGATAGCATGAGCAGCATCGCCAATCAGCAAGGTATTATTCTTCGCCCATGGAAAACACTTCACTGTAACCAATGAAGACGCAGGACTGTTCATAAAACCTTCAACTGCATTGGCCATCAATGCTTCTGCATCAGGGAAAGTTTGCTTTAAAAATTCGGCAACTTCCTTTTCTTTTTTTAACGAACTAAATGACAATGGCCCTTCAAATGGAAAGAATAATGTGCAGGTGAAACTTCCATCCGGGTTGGGAAGGGCGATGAGCATAAAGCTTTCACGAGGCCAGATGTGTAATGCATTTTTTTCTAATTGAAAACCTCCGTTTTCACTTGCTGGTATGTGCAGCTCTTTATAACCGTGAGCGATATAATTCTGAGAATAATCGAAACGATCATTTATTTGCATTCCACTGCGAACCGTTGAAAACGCACCGTCTGCTCCGATGATTGTATCAAACTCGCTAGGGCCTGAGTTTGAGAATGAGATTTGAGTTTTGTCAAAGTCAATAGTTGTTACTCGCTGCTCAAAATGAAATTCAACACCAAGCGATTCCGCCTTATCCATCAATACAATGTTCAAATTACTTCTGGAAATGGAGTTGATAAACTGCCCGGTTTTTCCGTATGGCTGAAAAGTAAGTTTACCCGACCTGTCGTGCATAACACGACCATGCATAGGAATAGCGGTGCGCCTGATTTCATTTGTCAGCCCGACTTCGTCCAGTGCACGAAGGCCACGATTACTTAACGCAAGGTTGATTGATCGTCCTCCATCCACCGTTTGCTTACGCATGTCGCCCCGGCGTTCGAAAACTGAAACCCGATGTCCGCGTTTGGCTAAATAAATTGAAAGCAGCGATCCTACGAGCCCGGCACCGGCAATGGCGATGTGTTGTTTATTTTTCATTGGTCAATGACTAGTCGCCTGGCCACTTGGAGTGGCCGGGCGACTTTCTATTTTCAGAATGACATCTTCATTAACTGCAACATCTCTTGAAAGGCGTGCAAATGACATTGGCTCGCTAGGGATTTCTAAAAATTCAAAAGCAATTTCTTTGTTGCAAATACCGGTAGCAAGGTCGAAATATTCTGAGTAAGACGAGTGTGGCCATTCATTGAAGTCATTTGCCAGATTTGCTTTCAGTGGATTTTGATGTATGTAATGGAAGCAAGTTGAAGCATGATCATTCAGTAATTCAATCACCTTTATTTTCGATTGGAATAATGAACCCGTTTTATTTTCTTGAATATTAATGGCTCTTGTATATGAACTTTGAAGGGTTCCTAGTTTTTGCTCAAGAATTTGCAATAAGGGCTTCGACTTTACTTTCAAGCCGATTGAGTTTTCATTTAAATATAACATTAGATGAAAATGATTTGGCATTAGGCAATAAGCAATAATATCACAGTGCCCGCAGAGTATACTTTTTAGTTTAGATGTAAAAAAAACATAATTTCTTTGCTGAGGAAAAATTAATTGCTGATTATTCCCTCGGTTGAACACATGATAAAAATTATCGCCGCTGAATTTCATAGTTATGATTTGATTAGTCACCCGACCACTTCAAATGGCCAGGTATGACTCACAATAAAGCAATTTTAAAAACCTCCGAAAACCTATAAACTTCTTCAAATGTATTGTACAGCGGTACCGGAGCTACACGGATTACATCCGGCTCACGCCAATCGGCAATTACTCCGGCTTTGGTGATCCTGCCGAAGACTCTCTTTCCATTCTTTTTCATTAGTAATGAAAGCTGACAACCTCGCTCGTCAGTGTTGGTTGGCGTGATGATGGTGAAATGCTCGTTATAGTTCTCGATTGACCGCAGAAGAAACTCCAAATAACCTGTAAGCGAGATGCTTTTTTTGCGAAGGTTGTTTATTCCTGCTTCATCAAAGATTTCAAGCGATGCTAGTTGTGCTGCTCCCGGCAAAACGGGAAAATTAGAAAGCTGCCAGCCATCAACTCCGCGCATAGGCTTAAAGCCCTTTTTCATTTGAAAGCGTTCTTTATCATGGTGACCCCACCAACCGGCGAAACGAGGGAGATCAAAGTCGGCAGCGTGCTTTTCATAAACAAAAACTCCCGCAAGTCCGCCGGGTCCTGAATTCAAATACTTGTAGCCGCACCATACTGCAAAGTCGACCTGTTGTTTATGAAGTTGTAAAGGCACATTGCCAATAGCGTGAGCCAGATCAAAACCAACGTATGCTCCTGCTTCATGGCCAGCTTTGGTAATTTTCTCTAAGTCGAAAAACTGCCCTGTATAATATTGAACCGCGCCAAAGATGACTAACGCCAATTCATTTTTGTTTTCGTCAATAGCTTGAAGGATGTCTTCTGTTCGCAACGTGAATTCTCCATTTCGTGGAGTTAATTCAATGATTGCTTTTTCTGGATCAAGACCATGAAACTTGGCTTGCGATTCAAATGCATATTGATCAGAAGAAAAAGCACCCGCTTCAGTCAGGATTTTAAAACGGGTTTTTGTCGGTTGATAAAATGAGGCCATCATCAGGTGCAAGTTCACCGTAAGCTGATTCATGGCCACAACCTCGACAGGTTTAGCACCAACTATCTTTGCCAACGAACTCTTACTGAATTTGTGATAGTGGAGCCATGGTCTTTTCGAATGGAAGTGACCTTCAACGCCAAGCTTTGCCCAATCACTTAATTCCTCATCTACGATTTTTCTTGTTGACTTTGGTTGCAGGCCAAGGGAGTTGCCTGTAAGATAGATCGCAGTCTTGCCGTTGAGTTTTGGGAGGTGGAATTTGGATCGAAAAGTGCGAAGCGGATCCTGGCTGTCTAGTCTTTTTGCAAACCGGATTGAGTTTTCAAACTTCATGTAGAATTAAAAGCTAAAGGTATTAAAATAATGAAAGCTGTTCCTGAATTGCACCCTCGTGTTGAAGCAACCATATTTTTTTATCCATGCCACCACCATAACCAACTAAGTCACCATTCTTGCCGATCACCCGATGGCAAGGCACAGCAATAGCTACAGGATTTTGCCCGTTTGCCAGCCCGACTGCGCGAATGGATTTGATATCCCCAACTCGAATAGCCAGCGCCTCATATGAAATGGTTTTCCCATACGGAATATTCAGGAGTTCATTCCAAACCTTCACTTGGAACTCGGTTCCGATCAAATCCATTTCGAATGAAAAGAATTTGCGACCCAGATAAAAGTATTCTTCTAACTCAGCTATACATTGGTCGATAATCGCGGTTCGGATTTCTTCACGCTTCTCGTCTCGCAGAAAACCCAAGACGGTTATTTTTTCATGCTCTGATTCTATCTGCAATTTTCCGACTGGAGAAGAATAGTAGGCAATGCCCTTCATGAAATTTAGACAAATCGGGAATCAGCGTCCATCACTGTGCCGCATTTTTTGCAGGTCCGTAATTCCTTCGACCCATAAAATTCGCGGAAGCGTGGAAGAAAATCTTTTTCAATATTGTCGAGGTGGAAGCGGTATTCGTGAAGCTTGGTGTTGCAATTATCACAAAACCAGATTAGCCCGTCTTGATAAGTGTTTGCCGAGCGTTTGCACTCAATCACCAAGCCGACTGATTCTGCCGGACGCTCAGGCCTGTGTGGTGTGTTGGCTGGAAGTAAAAACATTTCTCCTTCCTTAATAGCGATGTCAACTGCTTTCCCATCCTCTTGAATGCGCACATTGATATTTCCTTGTAGTTGATAAAAGAGTTCTTCAGTCTGGTTGAAGTGGTAATCTTTGCGCGCGTTCGGTCCACCCACTACCATCACAATGTAATCACCTGCGTCCGCATACAGATTTTTATTTCCTACCGGAGGCTTAAGCAAATCACGATTGTCGGTGATCCACTGTTTTAAATTGAAGGGTCTGCGGATAGCCATAGCATTAGAATTTTACAAATCAAAATTAGCTATTTCTAAATCGTTCTGTCTTATAGTTTTGCTACTTATGTCTTCTATTAAAGATTCTCATAAATAATCGCGGCACCTTGCCCTACGCCAATACACATAGTGGCGAGCCCGTATTTTACTTTTCTTTTTTGCATTTCGTGGATGAGAGTTGCGCTGATGCGAACACCGCTGCAGCCGAGAGGATGACCAATAGCAATCGCGCCGCCATTTGTATTAACAATGGCGAGATCAAGCCCAAGATCGCGGACGCAAGCAAGAGACTGTGAGGCAAAGGCTTCATTCAATTCTACCAAACCGATGTCATTGATTTTTAGCCCGGCACGCTGTAAAGCCTTTTGTGATGCAGGTACCGGCCCGATGCCCATATAGGCAGGATCAACTCCGGCAATCGCCATTGAGACAACACGAGCCAGTGGTTTCAAATTATTCTTCTTTACAAATTCTTCGCTCGCAATCAGTGATGCGGCAGCTCCGTCATTAATACCCGAAGAATTTCCGGCGGTCACACTTCCTCCTTCTTTGAAAGCCGGTTTAAGCGCAGCTAATTTTTCTAAAGATGTTTCGCGAGGATATTCATCTTTATCAAAAATGAAAGTCTCTTTTCCTCGAGTGACTATTACAGGAACTAACTCTTCTTTGAATTTCCCGGCGGCACTTGCCTGAAAGTATTTGTGTTGTGAAGCAAGTGCAAACTCGTCTTGCTGAGTGCGGCTCACTTTCCATTTCTCGGCTACGTTTTCGGCAGTTTCACCCATGCTGTGCGGATAGTAAAGCTTCGAAAGTTTAGAGTTGGTAAATCGCCAGCCAATGGTAGTATCATACACTTCGGCTTTGCGCGAAAAAGGTTCCTCACTTTTTGCCATCACAAAAGGTGCGCGCGTCATGCTTTCTACACCGCCGGCTATATACACTTGACCATCGCCATGAAAAATTCCACGAGAAGCATCCATGATCGCCTGAAGCCCTGACGCACATAAACGGTTTACGGTGATCCCACCAACAGTTGTTGGTAGTCCCGCAAGGAGAGCAGCCATCCGTGCTACATTGCGATTGTCCTCACCGGCTTGGTTGGCCGCACCAAATACTACATCTTCAATTTGATTGGTATCGACGGTTGGGTTTCGCTCAAGTAATTTTTTAATTACTAACGCAGCGAGGTCATCGGGGCGGACGGAAGCCAAGGAGCCGCCATATTTCCCGATAGGGGTGCGAAGAATATCAACGATGTAAGCGGTTTTCATTTTTGAAAATTGATTTATGCAATAAATTCATTGAACTAAATTCTAACTGGTTTGGTAAACTTTCAAAATTCAATCTTTTCTAAAGTTACGGCTTGGTTTACTTCACATTTTGCTTTGATGGCTCCATAAATAGACGGATTAGTTATTTTTCCTTTAACACTTTTTATCCAACTTAAATACAAGCCATAAACGATGGTGCTATCAGCTTTAAAATAATTGACCGGCACCGTTATGCTTTTGTTTGGATACCACGGTTGCAAAAGTGATGAAGGATCATTAGGGCCTCCCGAAAAAGTCTTAACACTATCTACTAAACCATAATAGTTTCGATAAAGTACCAGGCTGTCTGCTGAATTTCCCCAGTTGATTACCAGAGGCTTGCTTTTATCGTGTTCTATTTCCTTCGATAAATTGCCGTCATTGATCATAGGAACCAATTGTCTAATACAAACATACCCGATTGTGTGCTTGCTGAAATCTTTTAGTTGAACCGAAAACGACAACGTGTCTTTAGGTATTTTCTTGTCTTCAAATTTAATCGAGTAACCCGGATATTTATCGTAATAATTTCCGATGCCTACCGAGTAATGCATTTCAGCTTCGTTTGCAAACAGCTTTGTGCTATCCGAGAAAATGGCGCCATTCGAATTGTATAGTTTACCATTGACGGTCAATTGTGTTGGAGAACTATAAATGACATTAATTTCTACGCCAAACCAATGCGATCGCTCATTGGCTAATGAATCAGCTAATGCCAACGGATCTTTTTCATTTCGTGAGGCGCAACTAGTCAGTGCAATGGACAGAAAGCAAAAAAGTAAAAAATATAAATCTCTATAGTGCATGACACGGACGGTTTCAGCGAGCAAGTTAATCTGATTTTAATCAAGTTTTTAAATTCCTACCTTATTGGAAATACGCCTATGAAAAAGTTAGTTCTAGTTTTGGTTATCACTATTCATTACATCAATGCAACTGCACAGATTGGAGAAATTCCCCCATGCACATTCAGCAATCCAAACCTGATACAAGAATTGAAGGATGGGGTGGTAAGAGAAGGTATTGTGCTGTGGGGACAGAGCTCGTATGGAGTGATGGCATCTTCAACGCTCAAGCCAACCGACCAAAATCCATTTGATAAAACGGATACAACTAAATACCAAACCGAGGAAGACAAATCCATAGCCGAAATAGAAAATCAAAATGCACGGGAAGAATGGGCGTGCCAGTATTCGGCTTATAGCTTGAGCGATGGTAAGCCCTCTACCGCGTGGGCGGAGGGAGTGGACGGTGATGGTATCGGTGAAGTGGTGTTGGTGGGATACACAGATATTACTAAACCTGTAAAAATCTGGACAGGCTATGGAAAATCAGACGCACTCTTTAACGCCAACAACCGCCCGGCAAAAGTCAAGGTCTACTTGTTGGGAACGAATTGCTCGTTGGCTTCACAATCAAACGTGCATTATAAATCCTTAAAGGTGGCTGGAGTAAAAGAAGTCATGCTTCAGGATATGAATGCCTATCAACCGTTATCGTTGCCAGCCATACAGCATCCGGTGAATGCAGAACCATGCGAATATGATGACGGGACGGAGATTTTTTACTTTTTGGCGATTGAAATACTCTCAGTGTATAAAGGCACGCGCTATCATGACACGTGCATTTCAGAGATTCGAAACCAGTAAAATAGTTCGAACTGAGGAATTACACTTGATTCATTATTTTTACGCAACGGAATTTTTTAAAACCCGGCAGTTTATGTGGCAAAGAGTTCAAACGATATTTCTGGCAGTAGCGATTACATGTTTAGTTGCCATGATCTTCTTTCCGGTGTGGGAAGTAAAAACCGAAACCACCCGACTTACTTTATATCCTCTCTATTATAGAGCGCAGCTGGGCGAAGCCAGCACTGAAATTTATTTTCCGTATTGCATCATCGCGATGCTTGGCTTGGCAGCGGCTACGCTGGCGGCAATTTCGATTCAGAAATATGAAAACAGGTTGCTGCAATTGAAGATGGGAGCGCTCAATTCTTTGCTGATGGCTGGTTGTGGATTTGCTGCAGCGTATCTATCCATTAAACTTGCGAAAGACAGCCATGCGCCTGGCAACTTTGGCTTTGGACTTTACTTCCCTTTTGCAGCAATGCTTTGCAATGCCATTGCCAATCGTTTCATAAAGAGAGACGAAAAGTTAGTGAAGGATTCGGACAGGTTGAGATAAATCTGGAGAATCAAAGAATTGCAATTAAGCCCATAACATCAGATGTTGAGCAATTGCTGACTTCAATCCTAAAGACACAGAAAATTGATAAATTTGTTCATGTCGAATCAACAGAATATACTTGACAGGATAAAAGGAATAGTCCTTGATAAATACCCCACAGCAAAAATTTATCTATTTGGGTCAAGGGCCAGGGGGACAATGAAATCAGATTCAGATTGGGACCTTCTTATATTACTGAATCAAGAAAGGGTGACGTCAGACATTGAGAGAAGTGTAACTTACCCACTGTACGATCTTGAATTTGAAATTGGAGAAGTGATCAGCCCGAAGGTTTATTCTGAAATCGAGTGGAATTCAAAGCATAGTATAACTCCTTTTTATTCAAATGTTATGAGAGAGGGAAAATTATTATGACTGAGTTCAAGCCAGACGATTATATAAAATACAGGTTACAAAGGGCCCACGAGACGATTTCAGAGACCAAGATTTTGATCGAAAACAAATTTTGGAATACTGCAGTAAATAGAATGTATTATGCTTGCTATTACGCTGTAGGAGCGCTGTTGGTGAAGAATGGTGTTGAGACCTCAAGCCATTCAGGCAGTCGACAGAAATTTGGACAGCTATTCGTTCATACCGGATTGATAAGCAAAGAAATGGGGAAGCATTATTCTGAATTATTTGAGAAAAGACAAAAAGGCGATTACAACGATTTCTTCGACATCGATGAAGAAACGGTTTTGAAGTTGTACCAACCTTCTATTGACTTCATAAAAGCAATAGAAGAACAGATATTGAAGTAGGACAACACCAAGCCGATAAATAGCACGCGATTGTGGCTTGCATATATTTTGTCTTCTTTTATTGCCCAGTCCCGCGAATCTAAAGGGAAGTTCGGTGGAGAGTCGAGATCTAGGTGATCAGCCAGCATTTCAAATACCTAAACGCAGCATGCTGACATGACGCAGTTATGCCTGCTTCCTTTAGCTGCAGACCTCTTTCCTTTAGCCGCAGACCTCTTTCCTTTAGCCGCAGACCTCTTTCCTTTAGCCGTAGACATGTTTCCTTTAGCTGCAAGCCTATTTCCTTTAGCTGCATGCCTGCGTCCGTTCCCTGCATGCATGACGGGAACGAAATGATGCATCTATGGAATGAATGCACGTGTGTGGGGAAAGGAAACATCGATGCTACTAAGCCCATTAGGTGTGGCGCTGACTATTGTGTTTAGCATTTGCCATAATGAAGGTCCATGAAGACACTGACCAAATGCTGCGGAATAGTTATTATGTAATTGAGTTCAATGACTAGACTAGTCGCCTGGCCACTTGAATTGGCGGGGCGACTTGTGTGTGAGGGTGGCGACTGCCAACAGCCCGATGGCCTTGGCCCCGATAGGTATCGGGGAGTCTAACCTTTCATCCGTAGCTTTGGCAAGCCAAAAAATGTAAATTCATACTTCGCTCAGAAGTTTTGTAAATCCTGAAAATCCCTGTCATATTTGCTGAAATAAAGACTTATGAAATTCAAACGCATCCTCTTAAAGCTTAGCGGTGAGGCGCTGATGGGCTCGAAAAACAGCAATTTCGACCCGGCGGTGTTGGAGCAGTATTGCGAGGAAATAAAATTGGTGAAAGAGCAGGGCGTGGAACTGGCAATTGTGATAGGCGGAGGCAATATTTTTAGAGGCGGTCAAGCCGAAACGCTTGGAATTGACCGCGTGCAGGGCGACTATATGGGCATGTTGGCCACGGTGATCAACGCAATGGCGCTGCAAAGCGCACTCGAGCGGCATGGCGTATACACGCGCCTGATGGCAGGTATTAAAATGGAGCAGGTCTGCGAGCCATTTATCAGACGCAGAGCGATCCGTCACTTGGAAAAAGGGCGGATCGTTATTTTTGGTGCCGGTATTGGCAATCCGTATTTTACTACCGACTCGACAGCCAGTTTGCGCGCAATTGAAATCCAGGCGGATGTAGTTTTGAAAGGAACGCGTGTGGATGGCGTTTATACAAAAGATCCGCTGAAGTTTCCGGATGCAGTGCGCTATACCACACTTTCGTTTCAGGAGGCGTATGAAAAAAACCTGAACATCATGGACATGACGGCTTTTACACTGTGTATGGAAAACAAGCTGCCGATTATTGTTTTTGATATGAACAAAAAGGGAAATCTGGTACACATTGCAAAGGGAGAGCAAGCAGGAACGCTCATTAATTAATTCGATGATTCGTTGATCTATTGTCTCAAGACTTATTACTTACTACTCTTTTTATGGAAGAATTAGAATTATACCTCGAAGATGCCAGAGACCGGATGAACAAGGCGCTAAGTCATGTATCAAGCGAACTGGCGAAAATCCGCGCAGGCAAAGCCAATCCTTCTATGCTCGACGGAATAATGGTTTCTTATTACGGTGCGATGAGCCCGCTAAGCCAGGTGTCATCAATCACCACGCCCGATGCCCGTAGTCTTTTTATAAAGCCTTGGGAGAAAAGCCTGATTCAGGAGATTGAAAAATCAATCATCAATGCTAATCTGGGGTTGACTCCGCAAAATGACGGCCAGCAGGTGATTATAAATATTCCGATGCTCACTGAAGAGCGTAGAAAGCAATTGGTGAAGCAGGTAGGGCAGGAGTGTGAGCATGGCAAAGTGAGTGTGCGCAGCATTCGCAAAGAGACTAATGAGGCGTTGAAAAAAGTGAAAGGCGTATCGGAAGACGATGTAAAAAATGCTGAAGAGACTACTCAGAAACTAACCGACGATTTTATTCTCAAGGTGGAGTCTTTGATGAAAAAGAAAGAGGTTGAGATCATGACGGTGTAGTTTAAGGATACTTTCAAGTGCCCACTAATCATTTATTGAAATCCATGTCTGTTAATCGCCCGTTGAAGCATTGATTAATTGATTTATGCATCCGGTACTCTTTCAAGTCGGTTCGCTCACGATTTATACTTACGGCTTTTTTATTGCAACGGGGGCAGTTCTCGGTGGTTTGTTTATGTGGAGGCAAGGCAAGAGACGCTTTGGCATGACCTTCGATCAGGCGAATACATTGCTGCTGTTACTAATTGCAGCAGGGGTTGTGGGAGGAAAAGTCTTTATCATTTTTGAAAACCCGTCATTCTATTTTTCTCATCCATTAGAACTCTTTACCAAAAACGGATTTGTATTTTATGGATCTCTGCTCACGGCTATTCCTGTGATGCTGTGGTTTTTCAAAAAAAATAAAATACCGACGCTGGGAATGCTGGATGTGATGGCAATGGTCACTTGTATTGTTCATGGCTTTGGGCGCATCGGTTGTTTTAATGCCGGATGCTGCTATGGAAAGCCTACGCAAAGTTTTTTAGGTGTTGTGTTTACTGATCCGGCATGCCAGGCGCAGCCGCTTAACACGTCGCTACACCCAACGCAGCTTTATGAAGCGGGTTTAATCTTTTTGCTTTTGATTGTTTTGGTGATCCTCGACCGGAATAAGAAATTTGACGGTCAGGTATTTTTGATTTACCTGATTATCTATGCGGCTGGCAGAAGTGTACTCGAGTTGTTTCGGGGCGACTTGCAGCGAGGATTTGTAGTCCAAAACATGGTGTCTAATTCCCAATTTATATCGCTCATCGTCATAGTTGCGGCTATTTATTTTTATGTAAAGTCTAAACGAAAAGGTAACTTTCTCTTATCAAATAAAAATGATAGTGGACGATAGAAACTTGGATAATAGGTGGAACAGGATTAAAAAACATTTTAGCAATTGTCATCGTTTTTAATCTATAAAATTTAGAATTATATGAAACAGTTAGGATCATTTGCACTGGTTTTGTTTTTGGCTTGCAATGCCTCAGCACAAAAGGCAGACACGATTGTTACAATGCGTGGCAAAATTATTGGCACAGTAAAAGAAATTACCCCTGATTTAGTTTCTTATTCGACGCCCAATGAAACGGTAGTTTACAAAATTGAGAAGGGTGCTATAGCGAAAATTTGCTTTGGCAGCGGGCGAGTAGAGACATTTTCGGAGTTAAAATCACTAGCTAATCTTGATGGCGCCTTTGACTGGAAAAAAGTTGATGTTGCTATGACGGAGCATGAAACAAGCGGTCTTTATAAAATTGATTTGGTGTCGACAAAGGCAACAGGTACTACGGTATATTCAAGCGTGACCAAAGTGCAAGACAGAGCGACTAACAAACTTAAAATGGCCACAGCTCTTTTGGGTGGTAATTTGGTCTATATAAAAAATGAGGCTATTGAGGGAAATATCCGAAGTCGAAATGGCGGACGGACTGCTCGTACCCAAATTTTTGGAACTGCTTATTGTTCACAGCTATTGGATGACATGGAGTTTAAAAGGGTAATGGATGGAGGCAACGAATATACGATGGCAAGTCAAATCGCTTTGCGTAATAATGATGCCGACATTAATAATATCTCAACATTTAATGAACCTGTTAAAATTGACTCCTACAGAGTGGAAAAAGGTTTCATTTATCTCACACTTACTATAGGTAGGAGAAAAATGAATATCGATTACCGTGTTATTAATTTCAAAGACAATAAAATTATAGTGGCCTACAAAGAAGGAACCGGCTATTATAATTTGTTGCTGATGAAACGATAGCGGTAGACTATCCTATGCAAAGAGTACACAAAAAGCTATCTTTCCTGTCAAAAATCAACGACCATGGAAAATGAAAGCTTCCGTCAGCGTGTCGCGAAAACCACAAAGAAAATCCTGAAGCGGATAATCATTCTGGCACTTGTTATAGGCGCTATTATTTTCTCTTTTCTTTATTGGGGCGTCTATGAACGTGGCGTGATGGCTGGCAAAGTTCTACGCGTTACTCAAAAGGGAGTGATCTTCAAAACTTATGAAGGCAAACTCAACCTCGAAACTTTTGGAGCTCTGAAAGGTACAAGCCCGATTGCCGAGTCATTTGATTTTTCGGTGGAGAGTGACAGGGAAGATATCATTAAAGAGTTGGAATCGGTAGCCTTAAGCGGCGAACGTGTGAATTTGCATTTCATAAAACGTTACACGGCCTTTTCGTGGCGAGGCGACACCAAGTATTTCATTGACAAAGTTGAGCGCCTGAAATAATTACTTTTCAGTCAATCGATAAGCTTCTTCATAATGTTTGATCAGATTGCTCCAATCAAACGCTGAAGAATAGCTTTCTACATTGTTTCGTTGCATAATACGGTCTCTCCTGTTTTGCTTTAAAAATTTATAAAGGAAAGCCGAGAGCTGCTTGGCGCTCCAATCGAAAGTTCGTTTTCCACGCTCTACCACATACATGCCGCCCTTTTCATGATCGGGCATGTGCTTCATCAGGTAATCGCCGAATCCGCTAAGGTCGCTTGTCACTGCAGGCACACCGCTGGCCATGCATTCGAGTGGAGTGTAACCCCACGGTTCGTAGTAACTCGGAAAGATCCCGAGGTGGCATCCTCTTACAAACTGGCTGTAGTCCAGACTGAACAAAGGATTTGTGGAGTTAATAAAATCGGGGTGATAGATGATCTTCACTTTGTCTTCGGGCTTGTTGAGCAAGTTTCTTCGTTTTACAAAATTCATAATTTCATCTTGCTCCTCGTTGATGAGCCGATGGGTCATTACCGATGGCAACCTCGAGCTTTTCCAGGATTGAATTGTCCGCCGATAGCGCAACGTCCAGTATTCTTCTACGAAATTGTTGAGGTCGGGTAACTTTTGATCCTGGCGTGAAATGCTTTCTACAAATAGTCTTTTGCCCACTTGTTTTTGAATTGCTTCGCAAACCTGCCGTATCTCTTCCATTACAGCGCGCGATTGAAGCACCTCAGGTTTAATGCTGAGGTAATCGCGCTTGGTTACAAAAAACATAACCACGGTGATATCCGATCCTTCTTGTTTTAATTGCTCGTTCAGGTGAATGAGTGCTTCTAAGGTCAAATCGAAGCCTTTGTTCTTAAACTCGTAACGACCGGATGTAAAAAAGTAGACGGTCTTATCAAGATCAAATGAATAGGATTGAAAGAAATGCCCCATTACAAATTCATGAATTCTTTCCTTATGAAGAGCATGAAGATTCTGAAATTCGTGGAGTGCTTCAAAGCGCTGAATATTTAAGCCATTAGGTACTATTACTTCGGGCACGCGCTTGAGCAGGTGCTTGCATTCGCGGGCGGTAACTTCACTTACCGTTGTAAACACATCACACTTTTGTGCACAGTTGAATTCAATTGTGGCTTCGGTTTCAATTCCGAATTTCTTAGCTTCTTCTTCCCAATTGAAGAAAGGAAGGTGTGCATAAAACAATGGCGAATTGATGGCCAGGTGTCTTCCTAATTGAGTTGCATGCGTAGTAAAGACCGACTTCACTGGCAACTGCTCCCGTTTGATATCAAGGATTGGCAATCCTGCCATCCACTCATGAAAATGAGCAATGATTTTTTTGTCTTCTGAAAGTTTTATCAGTTCGTCAAAAAAGAGTTTTGTTAAGAAGGCGAAGGCAATGACTTGATCTATTAATTTATTACCGCCAGGGGCATTGATACCGTGATTCTTCCATAGCAAATACTTAACTACGTTCAGTGCTTTTTCTTCAATTAAAGGATTGATCAGTACTACATGTGGCCGGCCCGTAATCAGCCATTCAGCATAGACTACATCATAACCCTTCTTACGCATATTAGCGGCCACCTGCCCAAAAACATCTGTAATGGTATCAATTGGCTCAATTTCGGCCTGAATGTGTTTGCCTGTGTATGGCCCCACCATGCAAAAAGAGCCCTCGTGGTTTTTCATCATTGCGGGCGCCTTGGAGCGGATCACAGTGTAAATACCCCCTACCTGATTGCAAACTTCCCACGCAACTTCTATAAGCAAGGCCGGATTGGTGTTTGACTGCTGTTTTTTACCCATGATCAGCTGAAAATTAATTATTAATAAGGTTAAACAAAGTACTTAAATACAAGTCAAATTGACTGAATTGCTAATAAAAAATTGGTTTAGGTGAGACAAAATTTCCTGGATTTTGTTCTAAATGTAAAATGGTCAGTCTTTTGATCGAGAGAGAATGAAAATCCTGAAAACATGAACTTCGAAAAATTTACTATAAAATCACAAGAGGCTTTGCAAAAAGCAGCAGCTATAGCATCGGCAAATCAGCAACAAGCGATTGAGCCGGGCCATTTGCTGCAAGCCATCTTGGAAACAGATGAAAACGTATCAACTTATGTTTTCAAAAAACTGAATATCAACGAAACCATTCTCAAGACTAAGCTGGAAGAAATTGTAAACGCTTATCCTAAAATTTCCGGACAGCAAGCGTACTTGTCACACAATACTAATTCAGTTTTGCAAAATGCTGAAAAAGAATTGCGCGAATTCAAAGATGAGTTTGTTTCGATCGAGCATCTGATGCTTGCCTTGTTGGCTACAAAAGACAAAATTTCTTCGTTGATGAAAGATGTTGGTTTCGAACGGAGCAGCTTGGTCAAAGCCATTAAAGAATTGCGCGGAGGCTCAAATGTAACAGATCAAAATGCTGAGGCGAAATACAAATCACTTGAGCGCTATTCTAAAAATTTGAATGACCTCGCCAAGAAAGGAAAAATAGATCCTGTGATCGGCCGCGATGAAGAGATCAGACGTGTGCTGCAAATCCTTTCCCGCAGAACAAAAAACAACCCGATCCTTTTGGGCGAGCCGGGTGTTGGTAAGACTGCAATCGTAGAGGGTTTGGCGCAGCGAATTGTCGATGGCGATGTGCCTGAAAACTTAAAGTCCAAAAAACTTATTTCTCTCGATATGGGCTTGCTCGTTGCAGGTGCCAAATACAAAGGTGAATTTGAAGAACGCCTGAAATCGGTAATTAAAGAAGTCACTGACTCGAGTGGAGAAATCATTTTGTTTATTGATGAGATACACACGCTGATTGGTGCAGGTGGTGGTGAAGGAGCCATGGACGCTGCCAACTTACTGAAGCCCGCTCTCGCCCGCGGCGAACTTCATGCCATCGGTGCAACCACTTTGAAAGAATATCAAAAACACATTGAAAAGGATAAAGCTTTGGAACGCAGGTTTCAAACAGTAATCGTTGACGAACCCAATGTAGAAGATTCAATTTCAATTTTAAGAGGTATAAAAGACAAATACGAACTGCATCACGGTGTGCGCATTAAAGACGATGCTGTGATTTCAGCTGTAGAGCTTTCTAATCGCTATATCAGCGACAGATTTCTTCCCGATAAGGCCATTGACTTAATGGATGAGGCTGCAGCGAAACTTCGGCTGGAGATGGATTCTCTGCCCGAAGAGCTTGATGAGCTTAATCGTAAGATCATGCAACTGGAAATTGAACGAGAAGCTATTCGCCGGGAAAAAGATAAAGACAAAGAAGCAATACTTAGCAAAGAGATTGCTGAGTTGTCGGGAGAACGCAACTCGCTCAAAGCGAAATGGGATAGTGAGAAATCTATCATCCATGGTATTCGTACCGAAAAGGAAACCATTGACCGTTTGAAATTTGAAGCCGAGCAAGCCGAGAAGGCCGGTGACTACGGGAAGGTTGCCGAAATTCGTTATGGCAAAATTACTGAGGCAGAAAAAACACTGAACGGGTTGCAAATCAGTATGAAGGAAATGCAAGGCGATCATTCTTTGTTAAAGGAGGAAGTCGACAGTGAAGATATTGCGGAAGTAGTAGCCAAGTGGACAGGCATACCGCTTTCTAAAATGCTGCAAAGCGAGCGAGAAAAACTATTAAATCTTGAAGAGGAGCTTGGCAAGCGCCTGGCGGGACAAGAAGAGGCCATCAAAGCATTAAGTGATGCTGTGCGCAGAAGCCGTGCGGGGTTGCAAGATCCAAAGCGGCCAATTGGTTCGTTTATATTCATGGGCACTACTGGTGTGGGCAAAACAGAACTGAGCAAAGCTCTCGCAGAGTATTTGTTTAATGATGAAAACGCAATGGTGCGCATCGACATGAGCGAGTATCAAGAGAGCCATAGTGTGAGCCGCCTGATCGGAGCGCCTCCAGGTTATGTTGGTTATGATGAAGGTGGACAGTTGACGGAAGCGGTAAGAAGAAAACCTTATTCTGTAATCCTTCTTGATGAAATTGAAAAAGCACATCCTGATGTATTTAATATTTTACTTCAGGTGCTTGATGATGGTCGCCTCACCGACAACAAAGGTCGTGTGGCTAACTTCAAAAACACCATCATTATTATGACAACAAATATCGGTTCTCAAATTATTCATGAGAATTTCGAAAAACTGACGGATGATAATTACTTCGAAGTGATTGAGAGCACGAAAGATGAGGTGGTAGCGTTATTAAGGAAATCGGTGCGACCAGAATTTATTAACCGGATTGACGAAATCATCATGTTTCATCCGTTGAGTAAAAAGGATATTCGAAAGATTGTGAGGATACAGTTTGAATTGGTAAAGAGCCGACTGTCAGAAAATGGTGTGAAACTGGAGATTTCAGAACGAGCTTTGGACAGGCTTGCAAAATTAGGCTTCGACCCGCAGTTTGGTGCTCGTCCCCTGAAACGGGTGATGCAGCGCGAAATTCTAAATGAGTTGTCAAAGCAAATTTTGTCGGGTCGCGTGAACAAGGATTCAGAAATTTTCGTTGATATGAAAAACGATGTAGAATTTGAATTCGTAAATGCCGATGAAATTGAAGTAACAGGTTAATAAAGATTGTTGGTGTGAGGGGTTTGGTAAATCCCGCTGCAATGCGGGATGGTTTTTGGGGTTAGGGCGTGCAGAGGTGCACGCCCTTCTTTTTTATACCGCAAGCCCCTAATGGTCAGCAATTTATTTTTATTAGATTTAAATGATGGAAAGGCCTAAAATTCCAGAAAATGAGCCAGAGCGGTTACTAGAGCTTTATCGTTACAAAGTTCTCGACACCGAAAAGGAAAAGGATTTTGACGATTTAGTGGAGCTGGCTGCAATGATCTGCAAGACTCCGATTTCAACGATTACACTTATTGATACAAACAGGCAATGGTTCAAAGCCCAGACCGGGCTCGGTGGCAAGGGAAACAATCGTGACATTTCTTTTTGCGCGCACGCAATCAATCAAGATGAAGTAATGATTGTTGAAAATGCAAAGACAGATCCTCGGTTTGCAGATAATCCTTTAGTCATTGGCGATCCTCATATTCATTTTTACGCAGGTGTTCCGCTTGTGTCACAGCGAGGATATCGGTTGGGAACTCTTTGCGTGATCGATCGTAAGCCGAATGCTTTAACTCAGGAGCAGCAGTTTAGTCTGCGAGCCCTTGCAAGGCAGGCAATGCGGCTCATGGAGTTGCGATTGAACATGCATGATCTGAATCTGACGCAGCAACAACTAGCGGATAGCGAAATGCTTTTTCGTTCGCTGGCCGAAAATGCACCCATCGGTATTTTCAAAATGGATGCGAAAGGAATGCCAGTGTATGTAAATCAAAGGTGGCGTGATATCGCCGGCCTGACAGAGGCTGAAGCCAATGATACGAATCACCGACGCTCAGTTGTCTATGAAGCAGACCAAAAAAAAGTATATGAATTGTGGTCAGAGGCTGTGGTTAATCAGAATGAGTTCAGTTTTGAATTTAGAATCCAGAATCGCGTTAAAGGATTGCTCAGGGTAAGAAGCCACGCAACTCCCCTTCGTAATGTTGCCGGCAAGGTTATTGGTTTCATCGGAACGATTGAAGATGTCACCAAGCAAAGACACATTGAGCAAAATCTATTGGAGAGTGAACGGAAGTACAGACTTATATCGGCCAACGCCAAAGATGTAACGGTTATGATGACTGCAGAGGCAATACCAACTTACACCTTTGTTACCCCTTCATCCAAAGAAGTTTTTGGATACGAGCCTGAGGAACTGATTGGGAAGTCGCCCTTTGATATAATTCCGGAAGAAGACCTTGCAATGATTCGATCCGAGGTACATCCCGCATCTCTCGCCGGACAAACGATGATGCGACAGAATCGTGTCGTAAGAAAGGACGGCACTATAATCTGGACAGAGTTTGTTTCAGGGCCGGCCTATGATGATGATGGTAAAGTGATGGGTATCATGGCTACCATTCGTGACATAACTATAATGAAAGATGTCACTGATCAGCTATCGCGAAAAGAGCGACTATTCAGATTGCTATCAGAAAACTCTCAGGACATTATTACGCTTGCAGATTCAGACAGGAAGCTTCAATATATTTCCCCCTCAGTGAAAGATATTCTTGGTTATGAACCCGAGGAGCTGCGCGGAAGAAGCATCTTGGAAATGACTCATCCGGAAGACCTGGAATTGGCGCTCATTAAAGGAGAAGCCATTCGGGCAAACCGGATGCCATGGGCCCGCGTAAATATGCGCATACTCAAAAAGAATAAAGAATATGTGTGGATGGAGGCGCAAATAAAACTTTTTTATGATGACCATTCGAAAGTTCCTTTGGTGCAAGCATCAATCCGTGACATTACTGAGCGGAAAAAATTAGAAGAGCAACTAAAAGCCGAAAAAGAACGAGCCGAAGATGCATCAATTGCCAAAAGTCAGTTTCTCAGCGTGATGAGTCATGAAATTCGCACGCCCATGAATGCGATCATCGGGCTCACAAATTTGATGATGGAGGATAATCCACGCGAAGACCAGATCGAAAGTCTTGAGCTACTCAAGTTTTCAGGCGAAAACTTGCTTGTCATTATAAATGACATCCTTGATTTTAATAAAATCGAGGCTGGCAAAGTGGAGCTTGAAACGATTGCCTTCAATCTTAAAGAAATCTTGCAACACAATGTCAGTCTTTTACGAGGGCGAGCTACCAGTAAAGGCATTGAATTAAACCTTGTCGTTCCCGACGATTTACCAACCACTGTGCTGGGCGATCCTGTACGGCTGGGTCAGGTGTTCAATAACCTTATCGGCAATGCGGTTAAGTTCACAGAAAAAGGTTTTGTAGAATTGAAAGTTGAGATGAAAGAAAATAAGGGTGATTTATATTGTATTCGTTTTGCGGTAAAAGATTCCGGGATTGGTATAAAGCAGGAACAACTTCAGGCAGTATTTGAACTTTTCACACAAGCCAGCAGCGATACAACAAGAAAATTTGGAGGTACCGGTCTGGGCCTTTCCATTACAAAGAAATTGTTGCACCTAATGGATAGCGATATCCATGTGCAGAGTGAGTTTGGAGTTGGCTCTGAGTTTTCGTTTGAGCTCTGGCTGGAAAAGGGGAACCAGGATTTTTTGAGTGCCATGGTTTCGCCTGAAAATGGAAAAGAAAATGAAAAGGTTCATCATGTTCACGTTCTTTTGGTAGAAGACAATAGAGTCAATCAGGTTGTCGCCGGTAATTTTTTAAAGAAATGGGGGATGACAGTGACCTATGCGAGCAATGGTAGCGAGGCTTGCGAAATAGTTCAACAGAAAAAATTTGACATCGTGTTGATGGATTTGCAAATGCCTGAAATGGACGGCTATGAAGCATCTATGCGTATTCGCGCAATGAAAGACACTTACTACAACTCATTGCCGATTTTAGCATTAACCGCTTCTGCTTTGGCAGACGTTGGAGAAAAAGCTAAAGCCTCTGGCATCAACGGCTTTATTACTAAACCTTTTCAACCCATTGATTTGAAGGAGAAAATTCTTCAGTTTATACCGGGCAAAGTAAAAAATAATTTCAAGCCAACCTTCGATAAATATACTCAGGGAGATGCAGACATGAAACGCGAACTAGCTGGGTTGTTTATCAACAACCTGAACGAATTGAAAGCCGCCTTGCAAGTTTCTATTAAAGAAAAGAATAGCGAATCATTTTCGAAGGCTCTGCACAAAGCGAAGACTACTCTGACTATTCTCAACGATTCAGATTTTAGTACTGCTTCATTGGAAATCGATGCGGCCTTGACCAGGCATGAGAATGTTAATGGCGAACGGGTTTTAGCATTCAATCAATTGGCAAATGATTTGATTCATGACCTTGAGAAAGAAGTCCGGTTGAAAGTATAGCTGTTAAATTCCCTCCTCAACTTGAAAAAGCTTACTGAGTTTATTTCGCCCCTTACCATCCATCATCATCATCAGATAATCGCCGGCTTCGATTTTGATGTTGCCTTCGGGGTTCTTTAATAATTTCTTCTCCCCATTGTTATTTTTTACCAACCCTATTAACACCACGTTGCAATCTCGTTTTAAATCGAAGAATGCTTTATCATAAGGCGTATTGGCATATATGTTATCAGGCTTTACTAAAAATTGCTTCATGTCATATTCATTGTCTTCATGAGCGTATGCAATCAATTCTTCGCTGAAGAAAGCAACATCAGGTTCGTAGATATAACTGGCCAATAGCTTGGAAGAAATTTCGTTTTTTGAAATAGTGTATGTAACCCCCGCATGCATGAATGTGCTTTTCAGATTTCCGTTGTCGAGCGTAACTACATAGTTCAGATTAGCAAAATGCTTTTTGATATTGATGATATATACAAGTTTCTCGGTATCATCATTAAGATTAACAAATACGATATTGGCTTGTCTGATATTAGCTTTTTCAAGCATATCAAAATTGTTGTAGTCAGAGAACAATGTGTACACCTGTTCCATTGAATAATATTCACGGATGATATCAATGTGACCACGATCCTTTGTAATCACGGCTACTTGCCGACCGGCCCCGATCAAGTGACTAATCACGGACTGGCCGAATTCATTCCAGCCGATAATCACCACATGGTTTTTGAAATTAGTGCCGTTCAGGCCCAACTCCTTGTGTTCTTTTAGTGTGCTCATAATGTTTGCGATCTGTCCGATGATAAAACCATATACGCCTAAGCTGGAAAGTAAAAAAATAAAACCGATCATCCGGCCCCAATAGGTGACAGGCAGAGCGTCTCCATAGCCAACAGTAGTCAGTGTTTCCACCAAATACCACATAGCATCTTGTACTGTATTGAGCTTACTATGTGGCTGACCGCCTTCGAGCCAAAGAAGTACAGCAAGCAGGCCACCATAAATGCAGGCAAATACAAACGAGGTGACGAAAATCTTGCGGTAATTGGGACGTTTCATTTCTTAAACAGGACTTAAGTAAATTAAAAGCACGAAGAAATAAAAATATTTGGAGTCAGGACCCAGTATTTCCCTTAATAAGACAGAAGTAAATATAGTTTCCACTTACTGATGGCACTTATTTAAGGCAGCTGTCACTTGGTGTATTTCAACAATGTCATGCTGCTGCCCCCATGAGTTGCTAACGTAAGTTGCAATTTCAGCAATCTCAAGTTCTGTTAGTGAAGGCACACCCGGCATAGGTTTATTAAAACTTTTCCCATTGACGATAATCTCACCTTGAATACCATATTTAATGAGGCAGAGTGAAGCCTCAAATTTCTGTTCGAAGTAATCACTTCCATTAAGCGGTGGGTAGACCAAGCCCAGCCCTTGCCCGTTTCGTTGGTGACAGTTACTGCAGTGTTTCTCGTACAGGGTTTGACCCTGAGCAAAATATTGTTGGTACTTTGGGCCCTTGCCTGAGCATCCTATTGATAGAATCATGGTCATAAATCCAATAGACCATTGCCTGTTAAAAGCTGACCGCTGGCTATTGTTCATTCCGAAGCTTCTTGATGTCTTCAATCAATCGGTTCACATCATCATCTTTGGTGCCGTCATATTTTCCGCGAATGCGGCCGAGCCTGTCAATTAATAAAAATGCTCCGCTGTGAATGTACCCATCGGGCTCTGTTTTATCTTCAAGCGCTGTTGCGAAATAGCTGGTCTGCGCAATTTTAAAAATAGAGTCTTTCACGCCAGTTACAAAATGCCAGCGATTGCTTTGTACGCCAAGCCGATTGGCAAAGTCATGCAGCAAGGCTACGGTGTCATATTCAGGATCTATGGAGTGGGAGAGAAGCAACACATCGGGTAAATCTTTTGTGGCTTCATATACACGAAGCATTTGCGTTTTCATGATAGGGCAAATAGTGCGACACGAAGTGAAGAAAAAATCAGCAACATAAATTTTGTTCTTGAAAATCGCATTGGTAATAATGGCGCTGTCCTGATCGACAAATTGAAAGGGCGCAATTGTGTGGAATACTGTATCCTTTCCATTAAGTTCACGCTCACCAAAGATGGGTAGCTTCTCAACCTTAGGTGTGCATGCTGAGAAACATAAGGTGCAACAGAAAAGATAAAACAAGTGTCGGCCTGCCGACCATTGCCTGTTGACTACTGACCAATTAATTAAGAATGATTTCATCGCCTTCATGTATTTCATAATGATCAATTGCTATAAGATTTTGTCCGAATAAAACTTTGTTGTCTTGTTTTCTGTACTTGGAAAGCGTTAAGAGAGGCTCGACTCCTTTTTCTCCTGTATCCTGATTTACGGTTGTGAGTACACAGCGTGCGCAGGGCTTCACGGCAGCGAATTTATTTTTCCCAATCGCAAAATGTTTCCATGTGTCTTCTTCATAAGCTTTGCCGCCACTAAAGACGAAATTGGGGCGAAAGCGATTCATCGGTAAAGGCTCTTTTAATCTTGAATTGAGATCTGCTAATGATTGCTCACCAATAATCAAAAAAGGATAGGCATCAGCAAGGCTAACATGTTCGTGGTTGAGCTGGTATTTTAAATCAACTGGCCTTGAGTTGTTTTCGGGAAAGGAAACAAGCCTACACGATACGCCCAAACGTTCAGATATCCAGCGATTATGCTCGTCACTCACTTCGGCTACCTCTACCTCATCATCCCAAACTACGGCCTTAGTTAACGTGAGATTGGATGAATTGGCAGGAACAAGAGGAATTGAATCTGATTTGTAATTGATTGATAACTGATCTTGGCTCATTGACAATTTGAAAAGCGCCATTTTTGGATAAATGCGCTGTGTCATAAAATCGTTATCGCGATCCACCAGCATCCACCGCCGGTCAAACTCTAAACCCTTCTCAAAAACCTTGGCCGATTTTAATCTGATTCCGCCCAATGATTTGACCGGGTAAATCCATATTTCAGTGAGCTTCAGGCCAGACATAGGAACTTTAATACGATAATTAGCGCTAACTTAGTCAGGAAAATCCGCTTAAAAAATGTCGAATGCTTCGGCTCTTTGGTTTTTTGAAAGTGTCAATCTGTATGATACCCTTTGCCCGCATAAGGTTAAAACGATGTCGGAAAGGCACTCATTCAATTACTTCAAAAAAGATCAATTCATTTATTTTCCTGATGAACCAGCGCAATACATTTATATGATTGCCGAAGGCCGTGTGCGCATTGGTCGCTATCTGGATGATGGTAAAGAAGTAATAACTGCCATTCTCGGTATGGGCGAAATCTTTGGTGAGTTGGCGTTGGCTGGCGAAGAGAAGCGCACAGACTTCGCTCAGGCGATGGATGATAAAACAACGGTCTGCCCCCTGAGCATTGAAGACCTAAAACAACTGATGTACGGAAATCAGGAACTAAGTTTTAAGATGCTGAAACTTGTTGGCCTCCGATTAATGAAGCTAGAGAGAAAGCTGGAACTTCTCGTGTTTAAAGATGCCCGAACGCGTATAATCGAGTTTATAAAAGATTCCGCTACATGGAAAGGAAAAAAAGTAGGCTACGAAACCTTAGTGCCAACTAAACTTACGCACAAAGATATCGCAGCCCTTACCGGTACCAGCAGACAAACCGTAACTACCATTCTCAACGAGCTGAAGGAAAAAAACCTAATCAACTTTGACAGGAAGAAGATCCTGGTTCGCGACTTGGCGAATTTAAAATAAGCTTACTCTTCGATCAGCACGCCCATCTTGCCCTTTTGGTAATCGCGCATAGCTTCCATGATTTGCGTTTGCGTATTCATTACAAACGGTCCGTAAGAAACTACATCTTCATTCAACGGTTCGCCACTCAATAAGAGAACGCGGGTTGGCTGAGTGGCTTCGAGTGCAATACCCTCACCATCGTTTTTAAAATGCACGAGGTTTAATTCATCGACTAAACCGAAGCCATCGACTTTCAGTTGCCCGTCAAGCAGGTAAATAAATAGATTATGGTTTGATGGAATCGGGATCGATATTTTTCCACCTTGCTGAAATACAAGTGTTGCCGCGTTTACAACAGCTTGCGAAGGCACCGGTCCTTTCACATTTAAAAGCTCTCCGGAAAAAATATTGACTCGTACCTTTTCATCATCGCTTATCACAGATGGAACACCCTCTGCCTGAATCGGAAAATAAACTGGCAAGTCCATTTTATTTTTAGCTGGAGTATTAATCCATAACTGAATAATTTCCTGCCGGCCGCCCTTTTCTTGGATATCGTGTGGAGGTCTTTCACTATGAATAATCCCCATACCCGCATTCATCCATTGAGCTCCACCAGCATATACAGTGCTGTCGTGGCCACGGCTGTCGCGGTGATGTACGCCACCTTGAAAAATGAAAGTGACAGGTGAAAAACCACGATGTGGATGCGGACCTACTCCGGCATGATCGGGGTTAACATGAGCCGGCGCCTTGATATTTGCGTGGTGCAATAACAAAAACGGATCGATTTGCTCCACAGCTTGTGTTGGAAGAGGTTGGCGAATGGGCATGCCACCCATATCCACCTGCTCTGCATATAATAAACGTGAGACTGTTCTTAATTTCATATTTTTTTAAAATTTAACGGACAACTGCCTAGGAATCTTGACCACTGACAATTGCCGGTGATTATTAACTAATGTCTACTGACTAATGACTTGTATTCATGGATTCATTGGTACATCCATCAGCAACAATTCGGAATTGCTATCTGCAGTGATGGAGATTTTATCAGTATCCCAAATTCCAAAGCCGTCACGCTTATTAAGCTTTTGACCATTTACGGTAACATCACCTTCTATGACAAATGCATAAACGCCATTCCCTTTTTGACTGATGGCATAACCTGTTTGAAAGCCTTTTTTTAGGTTTCCTAAATAGAATCTGGCATCCTGATTGATCAAAACCCCCTCACTTCCCTTTTCAGGAGAAACAATGAGCTGAAGTTTGTTCTCGCGCTTTTGCGGATCAAAATTCTTTTGGTCGTAGTGCGGGGTAATATTTTTCGCTTTTGGGAAGACCCAAATCTGTAAAAAATTCACCTTTTTGTCCTTGTTCTTGTTGTACTCAGAATGCTGAATGCCCTTTCCGGCACTCATGATCTGCACATCATTTTGCCTGATCAGGGTTACGTTGCCCATACTGTCCCTATGCTCCAAATCTCCCTGCAACGGGATAGAAATGATTTCCATATTGTCGTGCGGATGAGTGCCAAAGCCCATGCCGCCTTCTACGAAATCATCATTAAGTACGCGCAAAACGCCAAAGTTCACCCGATTAGGATCGTAATAATGAGCAAAACTGAAGCTATGGTTCGTGTCCAGCCAGCCATGGTTAGCATGACCGCGGGTATTTGCTTTATGCAGGATTGTATTCATAAGT